>WBZQ01000046.1_pt1 | contig 138651 bp, 143 predicted proteins | sample 5204251 | NCBI WGS metagenome assembly WBZQ01 (sample SAMN12412402, study PRJNA552823) | activated sludge metagenome | isolation source: activated sludge from nitrification reactor of wastewater treatment plant... | place: USA: Virginia | collected 2017-09 | reverse complement strand
CTGGCCGTGGATCCAACAGGGCCATGTCCACCCGAAACGGACATCGCTTCAAACGAGTCGGAAGTTCCTTGATAATGTGCTGCTCAAAGTGTCGATGGTTGGGGAAGGCCATACCGCGCTCCTGTCCCTTTTCTTTCAAGGTCGTACTGTAGGCCATCTTCCATTTGACGTCACGGTTGAAGATCCTCGTCCATTCCTGTCCCAAATGACGACGGGATTTGTTGCGGCTCTGTGTCCATGCTCGGACCTCTTCCAGGAGCGACCAATCCGTGAGCGTTTGGTAACCACTCATATTCTTCCGCGGATCGCGGGGAGAGATGAGCTTCATCGTGTCTCCGAAAATATCGCGAAGGTGAATGTCGATAGCTCTGGTTGTGCGATGGAAATACACATTCGAATAAAGATACATCCGGGTGTTGAGGAACATCTGGAGCGCGGGAAGGCCGGTCTTATGAATGGTGAATCCCTTCTCCGTCACGATGGTGTAATGAATCAACCGTGTGAGATCGACCGGTCCCACAGCAACGCCGCACATATAGGAGTCCCGTAAGACGTAATCCAGATTGTCCCCGGTGTAGCTTCCGGAGATAACGGGTTGGAGCATGTTCAACCAGCGAGGGAGCCGGGAGTTGTCCTTGCCCTTTTCTTTGAGGATCAGATGGGCGATCTGGTCCGGGTCCAATTCCTCACCTTTGGCGAATGGCCCGGAGGGACTGCGGCGGATCTTTTTGATGAAGGGAGCGAGATGGTCGCGGATGATAATTTGTCCCAATCGTTCATGGGTCAAGCCGAATCCATGGAGGAAATTGTCGTCGAAGAAATGGCAGAACGGACCGTGTCCGATGTCGTGCACCAACGCCGTGATTCGCAAGAGCTCCTCAACATAATTGGCCGACGGCACGTCGTTGACGGTATTTTTCAGAAAGGGGTACAAGTGTCTGGCAAATCGTCCTGCCACATGCATCGTCCCTAAGGAATGGACGAATCTGGTATGTTCGGCGGACGGATAGACCCATCGGGCACTTTGTAACTGATAGATGTATCGCAGTCGCTGAACCCAAGGGGAATCGATCAGGTCCTTCTCAGTATGTTCGTGTGGGTCGGGGTCCGCGAAGGGAACGGTAAAGGTGACGTACTTGTGAATCGGGTCGGCGATGAGTGCGGAACCATCAAAGGGGGCATCAGGACGGTCTACTGATTCCATAGTTGATGAATATCTTAGCCCACCCGGTTTGAGGGCGGCAATGGTTTAGCCCTATCGGAGGCCGACTCAGGCCGATATTTTGCAATAAAGAAATACGCGGCGGGGTATGAAACCAACGTGCCGAGTACACTGAGGATGAGACCTCCCAGCACAAATGGGCCGGCATAGGGGAGGACTTGGTCATAGATGCCGCTGAAACTCAAGTCGTGCCAGTCGAAGGTCGGTGTATCGGTGCGTCCTAGCAAGAAGGCTCCGGTCCAATAGGTCGCGCCTAGGATCGGAATGATGGTCCAGGGATTGTTGATCAGCGCTCCAGCAAACAACGCGACAAAGTTGAGCCCGAACAGCCAAGTGCACAGCGCCACCATGGCTGTATGCAGGCCATACGCCGGCGAAAACGCGATAAAGACTCCCAAGGCGAAGGCCAAGGCCGTGCGGCGTGGGGATTCTTGTAGATGAAGGACTTGGCGTAAGAGTGCGCGAAACGATCGGCCCCCTTTTACTGGCTGTTTGTTGAGTTCGGACATCAGTGAAAATGCTCGTAGCTGGTGACCGGTAACGGTTGTCTTTGCCCACCGGATGACATCTGCATTCTAAATCGCTTCGGGCGAATCGTGCCGATACAGGTGACGCGATAGCCGCGGGCTCGGGCTTGCCGTTCAATCTTACTTCGGCAGTCTGGAGCGGCGGTGAAGAGCAGTTCATAGTCCTCGCCTCCGCTGAGCGCGAGCTGAACCGGTGAGCGGCCAGCTGCTTTGCCGTAGGCCCGGCAGGCTACCGAGATCGGGAGTTTCTCGAGTTCTACTTCGGCGCCGACCTGGCTCGCTTCACACAAGTGACGAAGATCTCCCGATAGACCATCGGAGACATCGATGGCGGAAGAGGCCAGCCGCTCCTGATTCAGCCATTGCCCTTCGGCCACTCTCGCTGTTGGGTGGAAGTGGCGGTTGATCAGAAATCGTTGGTGTAAGGCGGAGAGGGCGATCCTGCTCTTGCTTGAACGTTGAGCCTTATGGAGCGGCATCAAGAGGCGAAGACCGGCGAGAGAATCTCCGAGTGTGCCGGTGACGTAGATCAGGTCATCGACTTGAGCTCCGTGACGAAAGAGAGCCTGCCGTGTGGGAGTGGTTCCGATGAGCGTGATGCTGAGAAAAAGACCGGCCTTGGAGGCGGAGGTATCACCACCAATGAGCGCCACGCGAGCACGACGGCATGCGTTCATCAGACCGCTGTAGAGCTTGAAGATGTGCACTGATGCCAGCGTCTTTGGAATGGCAAGAGAGATGAGCAAATAGCGAGGGGTGGCCCCCATGGCGGCAAGATCGCTGAGGTTGGCCATGGCGGCCCGATACCCGACGGACTCCGGAGCTGCAGACTTAAAATTGAAATGGATGCCTTCCGCGAGCAGGTCTGTTGTGATGTGCCACCAGGTCTGTGATGTGGGTTCAACGACCGCGGCATCATCACCGATGCCCTGGATGAGGCTCGGCGCGGGGCGAGCGAATCGGTGCGCGAGGCCTCGGATCAGAGGGAATTCCTGAATGGCCAGCTTGGCCTTGCGATTGGCCACAAGGCGATCCTATGAACGTGCCGGGACCCGGTCGGTCATCACGGTAGCCGGGAGTTCGTGAGACAGCCGCCCCTTGCCTGACCGTAGAGGACGGATGCGGGCTGGTGCCGGAGGGGCTGGTTGTTTTTTTGAAGTTGGCGGCGTCTTCCCTCGTCGACGAAGCGCGATCTTGATGACGTCGTCCATCGTATCGACAAAGGCCAGCTGAATGCCTTTCAGAAGGTGTTTGGGAATTTCCTCGAGATCCTTCTTGTTCCGGCGAGGCAAGATGACGGTCGTCAGCTTGGCCCGTTTGGCCGCCAGGATCTTTTCTTTCAACCCGCCGATGGGAAGGACACGACCGCGCAAGGTGATCTCTCCCGTCATGGCCAGGTCACGCCTTGTGGGAATACCAGAGAACGCCGAGGCAATTGCCGTGGCCATTGTGATGCCGGCAGAGGGCCCGTCTTTGGGGATGGCCCCGGCTGGGACGTGGATATGCAGGTCTTGCTTACTGAACACGCTGGGATCGATGTTCAAGCTTTTCTCCCTCGAACGGACATAGCTGAGGGCTGCTTGGGCGGACTCTTTCATCACATCTCCGAGGTGTCCCGTAAGGGTCAACTGGCCTTTGCCTTTCATGACGGTTGCCTCGATGTACAGCACATCGCCGCCCGCCTCAGTCCAGGCCAGACCGGTGGCGACGCCGGTCTCGTCTTGTTCGAGCTCAGCTTCCGGAACGTATTTTGAGACGCCGAGATATTTATTGAGGTTTGATGGATCAATGGAGAATCCCTGCCCCTTGCCCTCGGCCACTTTCTTTGCGACCTTACGCATGACGTTTGCGATCTCGCGCTCGAGATTTCTGACTCCGGCTTCTCTCGTATAGTGCGAGATGATTTGTCTGATGGCAGGTTCCGAGAGCTGCACATGTTTGTTCGTGATGCCGTGTTCGTCGAGTTGCCGAGGAATTAGGTAGCGCTGGGCGATGCCGAGTTTCTCCTCCTCCGTGTATCCTGGGATTTCGATGATCTCCATTCGATCGCGTAGTGCAGGCAGAATCGGATCGATCAAATTAGCCGTGGTGATGAACATCACTTCGGTGAGGTCGAATGGGACCCCGAGGTAATGGTCAGTGAAGGCCGTGTTCTGTTCGGGGTCGAGTACTTCCAGTAAGGCGGCAGAAGGATCGCCTCTAAAATCCATTCCCACCTTATCCACCTCGTCCAGCATGAATACGGGATTACTGGTCCCCGCCTGCTTCATGCCCTGGATGATACGGCCGGGCAATGCTCCGACGTAGGTGCGGCGATGGCCGCGGATTTCCGCCTCGTCGCGCACACCGCCCAAACTGATCCGCACGAATTCGCGACCTAAGGCCTTGGCAATGGATTTGCCCAACGAAGTTTTGCCGACTCCTGGCGGACCGACGAAGCACAAGATCGGTCCCTTCATTTTTTCCTTCAGCTTTCGAACCGCCAGATATTCCAGAATCCGTTCTTTGACCTTTTCAAGATCGTAGTGATCGGCGTTCAGCACCTTGGCCGCGGCTTTCAATTCAAGATTGTCCTTCGACCGCTTCGACCAGGGTAGTTCGACCATCCATTCCAGATAGGTTCGGACGGTGGCGGACTCAGCGGTGTCTGGATGCATTTTTTCAAGGCGCTTAAGCTGTTTTTCCGCTTCTTTCAACACCTTCTCGGGCATCTTGGCGTCTTTGATGCGTTTGCGGAATTCCGTGACCTCTTCCGCTCGTTCGTCCAGTTCGCCCAACTCCTTCTGAATCGCCTTCAGCTGTTCCCTGAGAAAGTATTCACGCTGTGTTTTGTCCATCTCACCTTTGGCTTGCGCCTGGATCTTCTGCTGCATGGAGAGGACTTCAATTTCTTTCCCGAGAATGTCGCTGACCTGGCGAAGTCGTCGGATCGGGTCGGCAATTTCCAAGACGGCTTGGGTTGTGTCGACTTTGAGGCCAAGATTGGAGGCGACCATGTCGGCTAAGCGCCCAGGTTCCTCAAGATTTTCGATGACGACCATGACATCAGGGATCAGGACTTTGCCTAAACTGACGATCCGCTCGATCTGTTCCTTGACGGTCCTCATCACGGCTTCGGCTTCCAGTGGTGTGGCCGTTGGTTTCGTGTCGGGAACTTTGTCGATTCGAACGGAGAAGTACGGATCGGTTTGGATGTATTTGTTGATCTTGGCTTTCGCGATGCCTTGGACCAAGATTTTGATGCGTTCATCCGGCAACTTCAGCATCCGCATGATGATGCCGGCGGTCCCAACGGTGTGGATGTCCTTGGGGGCTGGGTTCTCGACGTCCAACGCTTTTTGCGTGGCCAGGAAAATCATTCGGTTGCCCGCCAAGGCTGCTTCGATCGCCTTGATCGACATGTCGCGTCCCACGAACAGTGGAAGCACCATGTACGGAAAGACGACAATGTCTCGGACCGGCAACATCGGGAGCTGGCTGGGAACCTCAATGTTTTGGGGAGGCTGGATATCCTGCTCGTTTAGGTCGGTCATAATCTATAGGCCTGTTCTGTTTATCGACAGATGGAACATCGGTTCAATGAACCAGAAGACTGTTACCACTTGCGCATGATGGAACGATCCGCTCCTTCACATTGTAGTCCGTAACGTTCAGAAAGAAGAGTCAATTGAGCTTGCGCGATGTGTTGAGCGAACACTCCGATCACGGTCCAGTTTCGTGCAGAAGCCTGCGTTGCCGGGATCCTTGTGACGGACTCCCCACATCATGACCGATAGGATCATCCGCGACGACTAGTCGATGTGGTGTGCGTTCTGGTCGAGAGGTAGTCGCGGAATTCTGCTCCCAATGCCGGGTTCTTTAAGGCAAACTCCACGGTGGCGATCAAAAATCCCAGCTTGTCTCCAGCGTCGTGACGCTGGCCCTCCACTTCAAGCGCAAACATCGGAGATTTTTTTGCCAGTGTCTTGAGTGCATCGGTCAACTGAATTTCTCCGTTCTTTCCCGGGGCTGTTTTTCTCAGGATGGGAAAGATTTCCGGAGGAAGCACATAGCGGCCGATCACAGCGAGCGTAGAAGGCGCATCGGCGGGCGATGGTTTCTCAACCAAATCCTCGACTCGATGCAACCCGTGAGAGAGGCGTTTCGGCGTGATGATGCCATATCGACTGACATCCGCCTTCGGAACATCCTGAACTCCAAGGACTGCTCCGTGTCGCTTCTTATAGACATGGATCAATTGAGCGAGTCCCGGCACGTCGGCGTCGATGATTTCGTCCCCCAGAATCACAGCGAAGGGCTCGTCGCCGATCAGGTGTTGGGCACACAAGACAGCATGCCCCAAACCCAATGCCTCTGACTGGCGGACATAGCAGAAGTTCGCAAGGTTGGAAATCTGTCGAATCTGATGAAGGACTTGGCTTTTTCCGGTGCCCTTTAAATTTTCTTCCAACTCGACGGAACGATCAAAATGATCTTCGATGGCACGCTTGCCGCGTCCTGTGATCACGATGATATCTTCGATACCGGAGGCCACCGCTTCTTCAACCGTATATTGAATGAGCGGCTTGTCGACCAGAGGCAACATCTCCTTGGGAGAGGCTTTGGTCGCGGGAAGGAAACGCGTGCCCAGACCAGCTGCAGGGATCACGGCTTTTCTGACTGCCAGACGAGACATGTGAGGATAGTATGTGATGGATTGAGCGAAGTCAAGAAACAGACGAACTGATTGCAGAGAATGTTAATTGAGTGGGTGGACCGCACGATGATTGTCGGGGCCTTTGTCTGGAGGCTGTGACGGTCCTACTTCTAGCCTCTCTAGCTCTTTAGGCGATTCTCATGCAACCGCGGATAAGTCGCTGTTAGGGTATGCATCGCTCGCCATTCGGTAAAATTCAGGGCCGTGCGCCTGCCGAACGGTGAACCGTGAAGCGTCGGTCATTTTCAAATTCGGACGTTTCACGCGTCACGTACGATGCCCCAGGGGATAGCGACCTAGGCAGTTTTGTCACCAATCGTCACGAAGCATGCAGGCTTGTACTGTCCTAGGATTATGGTCCGCTGTTGTACGACGTTCCGTCATGAGTTGTTAGGTCAAGTAGCTCCAGTCAACCATTCGCGCGCTGGTGGTTGGCGGTAGAGCAAGCAAGTAGGCTCAACTCGCATGGGACGCAGTTCAGTGTGTGTGCTTTGATCGATGAGGAGCTCAGGACGCTGGTGAATCTCAAAGTGAAGGTCAGATCGCTGCTTTACAATGTGTGGTGACCTCAATATAATCCGGAAGTTTTGCGAGCCTGTGTGTCGTCAAGAGGCGCACGCGAGAGCTCTCTCGATCTATGGATCTGCTGTGAGTACGCTTCCGGCTGAGGATTGGTTTGTGATCCATGCGTGATCATAGCCAACTGGGCTTGCCGCGTATGGTCTAAGGTCTATTTATTGTGATGATGTCGCCTCTACCGTCCACCTCCACCTTGCGTCAGAGGAATCCTCATTGGTGACCGGGCATGCCGTCCACAGATCTCGATTACTGATGGTTCTGGCACTGGTGGCTTCTGTCTTCTGGGGTGGGCTTGATAGTTATGGGCAGGGGGGCGAGCCAAAGGTGACCTCGATCGACATCCGGGGCGCTAAGCGGATTGAGGCATCGGCTATCGTTGGTCGTCTCACTCTCAAGCCAGACGATCCGTATTCATCGGAACATGTGCGTGGACAGATTCGGATTCTGTACGACACGGGATTTTTCGAGGATGTGCAGGTGGAAACTGAGTCGGTTCCGGCCGGTATGGCGGTGACGTTCGTTGTGCGGGAAAAGCCTTTCATCAGTGAGGTCGTCTTTGACGGAAACGAGCATCTGAGTGACGAGAAGTTGAAGGAAAAAACGACGATCAAGAGCCAGACGTTTCTCGATCAGCAACAGGTGAAGGAAAGTGCCGAGCGGCTGCGTCTCGCCTACCAGCAGGACGGATACTATAGTGCGCAGGTCACGCCGGTGATTCAGGCGATCGATGACGATCGAATGCGCCTGCTCTTTCACGTGATAGAAGGAGAGAAAGCACGGGTCAAAACGGTGATTTTTGAGGGGCTTACTGGGACCAGTAAGGCAGAGCTGCTCAGTGTGATGGCGACCAGAGAGTGGATCCCGTGGTATGGCGTCTTCACGAAACTGAAACTCCCCTCTTTCTTCTCTGATGCCGGTCTGCTGAAACGTGAGGAGATGGACAACGACGTGGAGCGGATCAGGGAGGTGTTGCTCAACAAGGGATATTTCAATGCTCGAGTCGGTCAGCCATCGGTTGAGCTGACCGAAGACAAAAAATGGTTTATTGTCAGCTATCCCGTCTCCGAGGGAGAACCGTTTACCGTCAGTGAAGTCGGGTTTCGAGGGTATACGGTGTTCGAGGACCCTGAGCTTCGTCAAGGGTTGAAGATCAAAGATGGGGAAATCTTTCAACGAGCCAAAATCCGGGATGAGATCACACGGCTGACGGACCTGTATGGTAGTAAGGGATATTCCTTTGCCGAGGTAGTTCCCAGCGTCAATCCGAACAATGAGGAACGAACAGTCGCGATCATCTTCAGTCTGAAAGAAGGCGAGATGATGCGGATCCGACAGATCAATATCCACGGAAACGACAAGACGCGCGATAACGTCATTCGACGAGAAATACGAGTCGATGAGCAAGATGTGATCGATACCGCCTCGCTGAAACGGAGTTTTCAGCGATTGAACAACCTGAACTTCTTCGAGACGGTCGAGATTTTGCCGAATCAGGTTGCGCCGGATAAGGTAGATCTGAATGTGCGAGTGAAGGAAAAGCCGACCGGCATGTTTAGTCTCGGCGGAGGCTTTAGCACCCTCGATCGACTTGTGGCGATCGCCGACATTACGCAAGGGAATTTGGGTGGGTATGGGTATCTCGGTCGTATCCGTGGGCAGTTGGGACAGCGCCGAACTCTCGGGTCCATCACCTTCCGCAATCCCTATCTTTATGATTCGTTGACGTCGCTCCAGGTGGACGGTTATCGGAGTATGACGAATTATCTTTCCTATTTTGAAGAGCGAACCGGTGGGAATGTCACGTTGGGTCGATGGTTGTCGGAGTATGTGACGGGGAGCGTCAGCATCTTTGGAGAACAAATCACATTCAGAGATCCACAAGCCGGTATCTGCGAGAAAGGGCGTGAGCTGGTTCCCATCGTGTGCGAGCAGTTGGGAACACAGTCGTCGACGGGGTTTCGATTTGCGCTTTTTCGAGATACCAGAGACTATTACCTTGACCCCCGGACTGGTTGGCGGATCGGCGGTGGGTTTGATATTGGGACGCCGCTGATGGGTGGGACCAATAATTTCATTAAGTACCATGTTGATGTGATCAAGGTCACCCCGCTACCTCTCGACATGAGGGTTTCGCTGCGGGCTCGCTACGGAGAGATTCAAGCGATGGGTGGCACGACGCGGATCCCACTCAGTGAACGATTCTTCGTGGGCGGAATCAACACCATGCGCGGGTTTGCATTCGGTCGGGCTGGTCCCACGGTGCCGACCACCCACGCCCCCATCGGTGCCGCGAAACAGTTGATCTTCAGTGCTGAGTTGATCTTTACGATCTCTGCAGAGGCCAAGTTGAACGGGGTTATCTTTTTCGACTATGGCAAAGGATTTCGTGACGATGAGCCGTTGTCGATCAATTTGCGGCCCGCTGCGGGTCTTGAGGGTCGGTGGATCTCTCCCTTCGGCCCCTTGCGTGTGGCCTACGGAATCAATCTCGACGCGAAAACCGGTGAGCGAGCCGGCGTGTTTGAGTTCACGATCGGAACCTTGTTCTAAAGGGAGTGTTGTTGTGAGGGAGTTGAGTGTGCATAGGACGTGGTCACGGTACTCGGTCTGTCGGCTTGGGTGGATATCGGGAGTGTTGGGTATCGTGTTGCTTGTCGGTGGATGCGCGGGTTCGGGAGTCAAGTTTGAGAGCAAGGTAGGGGTGATCAACGCTCAGCGCCTCCTGAACGAAACCAATGCGGGGAAGCGGGCGAAGGACATTCTGGCCTCCTTCTCCAAGAACCGACAGGCCTTGATGGAGTCAGAGGAGCGGGAGTTGCGACGGATGGAGGAGGATTTCGCACGACAAGCGTCCATCCTGAGTCCCACGGCGAAACGGGAGCGTGAGGAACAGTTTCGTCGACGCATGCAGGAGTATCAACAAAAGGCTGCGGAGTTGAATCGCGAAGTTCAAGAAAAGCAGAAGGATGTCCTGGAAGGGTTTCGTGACAAGGTCGAAGCGGTGGTCGCAAAGGTGGCGAAGGGGTTGGGGGTGCAGGTGGTTGTTGATAAGAGCAAGGGCGGGGCAACCATCTATCATGAAGAGGGGTTGGATATTTCAAACCAAGTGATCGAAGCGTTTAACCGCGAGTATCCATAGTGTCTGCGGGAGGTAGGTCATGATGATGAATCGTACCACAATGATCGTGCTGGCTGTTCTGTGGTCTGTGGCGCAATGGGCGACGCCTCTTTATGCGGGAGATCCGCTTAAGGTGGGGGTGATGGATCAACAGCTCGTCTTTGAGCGGAGTAAGGCGGGGAAGGCGGCGTTGGAAGATATGGCGGGCTATGCCCAGACCAGACAGAAGATTATCAATTCTGACGAGCAGGAACTCAAGGAATTACAGCAATCGCTGGAAGACCCGAACGCCAAGCTCGCCGATGCTGTCCGGCAAGAGAAGGAAGAACAGTTGAGGGGCAAGGTGGAGGCCTATCAGCATCGGGTGCAAGAGTTCAATCGTGAGGTTCAGCAGAAGCGAGGTGAAATGGTCGCGGAATATTCAAAAAAGATTGCGGCCGCTGCGCAAGCCGTCGCTCAAAAAGAAGGCTATGCGGCCATTCTCGACAAGGGTAATGATTCGGTGCTTCGCGTCGTGCTCTATCATCGGGCTGCATTGGATGTGACGGAATTGGTCGTCAAAGAATTTGATCGGCAAAACCCTTAGGTCAAGGACAGAGAGGAGGCAGGTCAATGGCATCGGTCGAGCAGGCTGAAATTCAAGCATTACTTCCCCACCGGTACCCCTTCCTATTGGTGGATCGGGTCAAAGAGTTTGAGCCACATAAGCGAATCGTTGGGATCAAGAATGTCACGATCAATGAGCCGTTTTTTCAAGGTCATTTTCCAGGGCGCCCGGTCATGCCGGGGGTGCTGTTGATCGAGGCCATGGCGCAGGTGGGAGGGGTGCTGGTGTTCAAGTCGGGAGGGACGGTCGGTAAAACCATCATGTATTTGACGGGAGTTGAAGAAGCAAAATTCAGGAAACCGGTCGTGCCGGGTGATCAGCTTCGGTTAGAGATTGATGTGCTCAAGAAGCGTCCCCCGTTCTGGAAGATGCAGGGGAAGGCATTCGTCGACAATGAGGTGGTGTGCGAGGCTGTGGTCACGGCGATGGTGATGGACGAAAAGGCCGAAACGCAATAATCAATCATTGTCACGTGTCAACCTCCACGCCGCAAGGTCGGACGAGCATATGGTCGGAAGAGCGTGGTTCAAGGCTGACTAATTTTAAAGGGGGCAGGTGTGAAGATACATCCATCAGCGATTGTCCATCCCAAGGCCACGCTCGATACTGATGTCGAGGTAGGGCCCTTCTGTGTCGTTGGAGAACACGTGGTCATTGGAAAGGGGAGCCGCCTCCACTCTCATGTGAATGTCGAGGGGTGGACGGAGATTGGAGAACGAAACGAAGTGCACCCCTTTGCCTCCATCGGAGGGCCTCCTCAGCACCTCGCCTATAAAGGCGAGCCGACCAAGGTGACGATCGGCCATGACAACATCCTCCGGGAATACGTCACGATCAACAGGGGAACCGTCCAAGGGGGTGGTGTGACGTCGCTAGGTTCCAAGGGTATTCTCATGGCCTATGTGCATGTGGCGCACGATTGCCGGCTCGGCAACCATATTATTATGGCCAACGCAGCGAGCTTGGCCGGACATATCACGATCGGAGATCATTCCGTCATCGGGGGGTTGACCGGTGTGCTTCAGTTTGTGCGCATCGGAGACTATGTCATGGTCGGAGGGTGTTGTGCGATCGGTCAGGATATCCCGCCGTTTGCGTTCGCGGCCGGTGGATATCGTGCGCATCTGTATGGCCTCAATACGGTCGGCTTGCAACGACATGGCTTCTCCGTAGACCGCATCGCCTTGTTAAGGAAGGCGTTTGATCTGCTCTTTCGAACAGGTCATCGAACGGCCGAGGCGATCAAGTTGGCGAAAAAGGAGTTCAAGGGGCAGGAGGATGTGGCCAAGATTCTTGCGTTCATGGAGGGGACAAAACGAGGAATCTCGAGGGCCGTCAGCTCCGACCTTGAACGTGAATTCGATCAACCGGTGTGACATCGATTACGTATGGGTCTGACCATGCCTATAGCGGACGGTCGAATCGGGGTGATCGCCGGAAACGGGCGATTCCCAATCATCTTTTCCGATAACGCTCGCAAGATGGGGCTTCAAGTCGTTGCTGTGGCCCACGAAGGTGAAACGGAACCGGAGCTTGAACAGCATGTGGACCGGATCCATTGGGTCAAGATTGGTCAGCTCAATAAATTGATCAATGCGTTTAAGGCCGACGGTGTTCACCAGGTCGTTATGTTGGGAGGCATCAAGAAAACCCATATCTATAGCAATGTCCGTCCTGACTTTCGCGTGTTGGCCCTGGCCGCGAAATTGGCCTTGGGGAAGGATGACGATATTCTGCGCGCACTTGCTGCTGAGCTAGAAAAGGACGGCATCACCATCTGTGAGTCGACGTTTGGCTTGGAGGGGATCCTGGTTGAGGAAGGGACGCTGACTTCCCGCCAACCGACTAAGAAAGAGTGGGCCGATATCCGCTATGGATGGGATGTGGCCAAAGAGACGGGGCGCCTCGACATCGGGCAGTGTGTCGTGATCAAGGACCGAGTCGTTGTGGCGGTCGAAGCAGTCGAAGGAACCGATGAGGCGATCAAGCGTGGAGGTGCACTCGCCAAAGATGGAGTCGTCGTCGTGAAACGGTGCAAGCCGCAGCAGGATCTCCGATTTGATTTACCGGCTGTCGGGCCTAGAACCATTGAGGTCATGCGCTCTGTCAAGGCGTCTGTGCTCGCTGTTGAAGCAGGTCGGTCGGTGATGCTGGATCGAGAGGTGCTCCTTCGCCATGCAGCGGATGCCGGAATCGCCGTGGTTGGCGTGGCTCGAGAAGAAGAGTCGAGCGTGATACCCACAGTGAACAGGTGATCGTCAGTATGTGACGTGGTGTTGATTGGTCGATCCGAGAGGGGCAATCCTTCGTGGGATTGCAGACTCTCTAATGCGTTTCCAAAGACAGTATGATCAAACTTCGTGCGGGCGTGGTTGGAGTCGGACATCTCGGGCAACATCATGCACGTCTCTATGCCTCATCACCGGATACGATGCTGGTTGGTGTCCTGGATCAAGATGATGTACGGGCCTCCGCGATCGCCCAGAACTACGGGACACAGGCATTCCGAAGTCTGCCGGATCTTCTGAAACAGGTTGATATCGTCAGCATTGCCGTACCCACCTCCGCCCATTATGCAGTTGCAAAGGTATGTCTCCAAGCAAGAAAGCATGTTCTTGTGGAAAAGCCCATTGCGGTGTTGTCGGGTGAGGCACAGGACCTTGTGGGGTTGGCCAGCCGTCAGGATTGTACACTGCAAGTGGGGCATAGTGAGCGGTTCAATCCCATCATGACGTTGATGCGACCTCATATCCACACTCCGATATTGTTCGAATGTCATCGATTGAGCACGTATAGTGAGCGGGGTACCGACGTCGATGTCGTGTTGGACCTCATGATTCATGACATTGATCTCCTGCTTTCCTGCAACCCTGGTCCTGTCGAGGCGGTTTGGGCTACCGGTGGAATTCTGCTTTCTCAGACCAATGATGTCGCCAATGTGCGCATCCAATTCAGGGAAGGCACTGTTGCACAGCTCACCGCTAGTCGAATCTCGCCAAAGGCCATGCGTCAATGGCGCGTGTTCCAACCCGACGGGTGTGTCACGATCGATTTTCAGTCTCGCCAAGGGATGGTCGGGCGCCGATCGGTTGGGTCTGGTGGAAAACCGACGATGGCAATGGAAGAGATTCAAGCCGGCGATGCAGAGCCTCTCAAATTACAGCTGGAGTCGTTCCTTCATGCTGTGCGTGAGCGAACGTGCCCTGTCGTGTCAGGCGAAGATGGCGCAGCCGCAGTGGAGCTGGCTCATCGCGTGCTGGCTGCAATGAAGGTGGCGGGGTAACAGAAACGGCTCGGGTATCCTTAGCTGAATCAGTGGGATCAGGTTCTGTCGGCTGGACTCATCCAACCAACCGAATCGTATTGACCATGCTTGATAGGCCATCATGGCACGCATTCTAATTGTAACGGGCGAAGCCTCAGGAGACCTCCATGGGGCGAATCTTGCCAAGGCCCTCAGGGCCAAAGATCCCCAGGTCTCGCTCGCTGGGATCGGCGGGGCAGCGATGGAGGCGGCTGGTGTGCAATTAGTCTGTAGGATGGGACAGTTCGACGTGATGGGCATGGTCGGGCCATTGGTGTTGGTGGCAATCGTTCGACGGTTTTTCTTCATGCGGCGGTTGTTTAGGTCCGAACCATGGGATGTGGTGATCTTTGTCGATAACCCAGGATTAAACCTGCGGTATGCCTATTTTGCCAAAAGCGCCGGGTTGCGCGTACTCTATTATGTTGCGCCGCAGATTTGGGCCTGGGGGCCATGGCGGATTTACTGGATTAAGAAGAGAGTCGATCAGGTGCTCGTCATATTACCGTTTGAGAAACCGATCTATGACAAAGCGGGTATGCGGTGCACGTTCGTCGGCCACCCTATCTTGGATGCAGTCGAAGGATCCTACGATCAGGGGGCGTTACGCAGAAAGTTTGGCTTTTCTCAGGAAGAACGCGTGATCGCTTTGTTGCCGGGGAGCCGAGCGCATGAGGTGCAGGCTCTACTCCCGATTCTGCTCAACGCCGCAGAGAAATTAGCCCATCGAGAGCCTAAAACAAAGTTTATCTTGGCGCAAGCTTCCACAATTCAGGATAATCTATTGCAGCCGCTCTTACGAACTAGTTCGGTTTCTATCACACTGGTCAAAGAACAGGCTAGTGAAGTGATGGCAGCATCGGATTTGGTATTGGTGGCGTCCGGGACGGCCACGCTGCAAGCCGCCGTGGTAGGGACTCCCATGGTGTTGTTCTATCGAACGTCGGCGTGGGAATTTTGGATTGCGAGTTTCTTTCTGCGAGTCAAATGGATCGGGCTCGTGAATTTGGTGGCAGATCGATCCATCGTACCGGAGTTGTTGCAGGATGAGGCCACGGGTCAGCGACTCTCCGAAGAGGCATTGCGAATCTTAGAAGATCCTACAGCCTATGCTGAGATGAGGCGAAACTTGGCGCAGGTACGAGACGCGTTAGGCGCACCGGGTGCGTCAACCAGAGCGGCGGAGAGGGTGTTGGCGGTATGTCGGGCGTAGAGCGGTTTAAACGGCTCATGCAGTATGTCCGTCCGTATCGGGCGAGATTTGTGGGCGGGTTTGTATGCTCCGGTCTCGTGGCACTCTCGACCGGGGTGTACGCATGGCTAGCCCGCCCGGTGCTCGACGGCATCTTTATCGAAAAAAATGAACGGCTGCTGCTGGTATTGCCCTTGGCGCTGTTGGGGATCGCGACCGTGAAGGCGGTGTTCAGCTATGGGGTGAACTATCTTATGGCCTATGTCAGCAATCAAGTGGTGGCCGATATTCGCCAAGAGCTGTTTCAACAGCTCATGCGGTTGCCGGTTGGGTTTCATGATTCGAACACCTCCGGCCGCTTGGTTTCTCGAGTCGTCAATGACGTGGGATTGATGGCGAATGCAGCCTCGAATGTCGTCAAAGACACCTTTCAGAATGCACTCACCTTTCTCGCCATGGTCGGGATCATTCTCTATCAGGATTGGAGATTGGCCGGTATCTCCCTCATCGTGCTTCCACTGGCCGGCCTGACGATGGTGCGTGTGGGGAAACGGTTGAAGAAACTAGCTGCCAGCGGACAAGAGCAGATGGGCGACATGTCGTCGACGCTGCAAGAAATCTTCGCGGGTATCCGAGTCGTCAAAGCCTTTGGCCGTGAAGATGCGGAAGGGGAGCGATTCCGAGAACGGAACCGGGCCTATCTCTCTACGACGTTAAAAACGAATCAAGTGTGGGCGATCGGTCATTCCCACATGGAAATTATCGGTGTGATCAGCGTCGCCACACTGATCTGGTATGGTGGTTATCTCGTGATCAACGGAACGATGACTCCCGGTGCGTTCTTTTCGTTCATGGCGGCCATGATATTAGCCTATACGCCGATTCGAAAGTTGTCGGGGTCGAACAACTTGATTCAGCAGGCACTGGCGGCGGCGGAACGCGTCTTTGAGATGTTGGACATGAAAACGGAACAGTCTCACGATCAGGGGACAGCCCCGTTGAGGGGTATCAAGCAGGCCATTGAATTTCAGGGCGTGTCCTTGCGCTATGAGAACCACACGATTTCCGCCCTGACTGATATTGATCTGGTCATTAAGCTGGGTGAAGTGATTGCCCTGGTGGGGAGCAGTGGGAGTGGAAAGACCTCATTGGTGAGTTTACTACCTCGGTTTTATGAGCCGACATCTGGACGAATCCTCATCGATGGCCTTCCATTGGCCTCGTATGAGTTGCAGTCACTGCGAGCGCATATTGGCATCGTTTCGCAAGAAATCGTCTTGTTCGATGATGCCATCCGACGAAACATCGCGTTCGGACGGACTGGTGCGAGCCAAGCGGATGTGGAGCAGGCTGCTAAACTGGCGTATGCCCACGACTTTATTCTCCGTCTCCCTGAGGGCTACGAATCGGTCATCGGGGAGCGTGGGCTCAAGTTATCGGGAGGTGAGCGCCAACGACTGGCCATTGCGCGCGCCATTCTTCGTGATCCGCCGCTGTTGATTCTGGATGAGGCGACTTCAGCGCTGGATACGGAGTCTGAACGGATCGTGCAATTGGCGCTCGCGAATCTAATGAAGAATCGGACGACTTTGGTGATTGCGCATCGGCTCTCCACGATCCAGAATGCCGATCGCATTGTGGTCTTGGAACGGGGAGCCATTGTTGAAATTGGGACACACGAGGAATTGCTTCGGCAGGGCGGAACCTATCACCGACTCCATACGATGCAGTTCCAATCCGAGGAGCTGACACGCTAAACCGATGAGACACTCGCCCTTCGTGAAATGGTTGAAGCTTTCGGTCCTGCCTCCGGTGGCGGCTGCCCTCATGCGCGGAGTCGCCCGGTCGATGCGGTATGAAACGCACGGCCATGAGGCGGTGGATGCTTTGTACCGGGCAGGCCACCACGCGATTCTGGCGTTTTGGCATGGGCAGCAGTTGATGATGCTGTTCGGCTACCGAGGAACGGGCACACATGCATTGATCAGCCAGCATGGCGACGGTGAAATCATTGCGCGCATCGTGGCCCGATTTGGTCACAAGGCGGTGCGTGGCTCCAGTACCCGAGGAGGGGCGGGAGCGTTGAGAGCGTTGATCAAACTCGGCCGGTCCGGCCAAGATGTCGCTGTGACTCCTGATGGTCCTAAGGGCCCTCGGCAGGTGGTCAAGCTTGGGGTCATTCAAATGGCTAAAGCCAGCGGGCTTCCCATCGTGCCCATGATCTTTGCCTGCTCAAAAAAAAACTCTTTGCGAGCTGGGATCGCTTCATGGTCCCGTACCCATTCTCCAGAGGCCTATTCCTCTATGGAAGCCCGCTCTGGGTGCCGCGCGAGGCTGATGCTGCCATGCTTGAAACCCTTCGGGCGGAACTTGAGGCAGCCCTCAATCAGTTGACAGATCAGGCCGAGGAAGATGTGAAGCGTGAGCAGTGAGACGTGAAGCGTAGGAGGTACAGAAGTTTTACACGACGTTTCACCGTTTACCTCTTACGTCTAACTTCGTTCCCATGTGGAAGCTTCTCTATAACATTGGCCTTCTTCTCGCATCACCCGTAATCGTGGGTGTTCTCCTTGCTAAGCCACGTTGCCGACCTGGTTTCCTGCAGCGCATCGGCTGGCAGCTACCTATTTCTGACGGGACCCAACCGTCTCGACCGCTGGTGTGGGTTCATGCCGTGTCGCTCGGTGAAGTGGTCGCTGTTTCGCCACTAGTCAAGGCATTGCACGAACACCATCCCGAATTCCGCTATATCGTGACAACGGTGACCGAGACTGGCCGTGAAGCGGTCGAGCAGCGCTTAAAGGGTATTGCCGAACATCGGTATGCGCCCCTTGATTTCACATGGGCGGTGGGGCGGATGATCCGTCACATGCAGCCGATGCTGTACGTATTTGTCGAGACTGAGTTGTGGCCCAATCTCTTGTGGGCACTGCATGATCACGGTGTGCCGTCCGTCCTTGTGAACGGCCGGTTGTCCTCCCGATCGTTCGGTCGTCAGGATCTGCCTCTTATTCGCTCCTTCTATCGGACTGTTCTTCAAACGTTGACGCTTTGTTTGATGCAATCGGACAGGGATCAGGAGCGTATTGTGGCGTTGGGAGCGGAACCTTCACGTGTTCATGTGACAGGTAATATCAAGTTTGATCAACCTCTCTCGGAGGTAAAAGCGGAGGCGTCACTCCGCCAGAGTTTCGGGGTTGAGGAGTGCGAACAATTGATTCTTGGAGGCAGTACCCATGCTGGTGAAGAGGAACTCCTGGCTTCGGCCTATGCACAGATCGTCAAGAAACATCCTGACACGGTCTTGATGGTGGCGCCGCGCCATATCGAACGAGCCGAGAAAGTCGAAGCAATGTTTCGAGAGGCGGGATTCGCCGTCGAACGAAGGAGCCGGATTCAATCGACGCACAAGGGCCCTCGTGTGATCATTTTAGATACAAGAGGAGAGCTTGCTCGCGCCTATCGAGACGCCGTCGTGGCTTTTGTGGGAGGGACGTTGATTCCCGTCGGAGGGCACAATTTACTCGAACCTGCCGTGTGGGGGACTCCAGTGATGTTCGGACCCTATACAGACCATTGTGCCGAAATAGCGACGCTCTTATCAGAGTCCGGAGGAGGACGTCGGGTGATGGGAGTGGAGGATCTTGTCGTCTCGATTGAGGAATGGATACGTCAGCCTGACAAACGGAATCAAGATGGTCAGGTGGCGAAGCAGGTGGTGTTGGACAACCAAGGTGCACTTATGCGGAGTCTGGAGCAGATAGAACAGTGCATCCGTACTGCTTCGTCGTACTCCGACCATTCTGTGACAACAGGAGCAGGGCCTCTGGTGGTCAAACCCTGATATGTCATTTCTGTCCCCAGGACAACCGGTCCGTACATGGCTGTACTGGATTGCCGGATTGTACGGGCTCACTACCCAGGTTCGGCGATGGTGCTATCGACATGGTTGGCTGGTAACCGCACGGTTGCCTTGTCCGGTCATTAGCGTGGGGAACCTGACGGTCGGAGGAACAGGAAAGACTCCGTTCGTTATTTTTCTGGCCCAACGATTAGTAGCCAAGGGATTGCGAGTCGCAATCTTGAGCCGAGGCTATAAGCGGACGAGTCATGCATCGCATGTTCTGGTATCGGATGGAGCGCACATTTTGGCTGATTCATCGGAGTCGGGGGATGAACCGTTCCTAATGGCCCAGCGTTGTCCCCAAACTGTCGTTGCGGTGGGCGCAAACCGTGTGGCACTCGGTCGCTGGGTCTTACAGCAACATCCAGTCGATTGTATGATTTTGGATGATGGGTTTCAGCATCTCGCGCTTCATCGAGACGTGGATTTGGTCCTGCTGGATGCGACCGATGCGGTTGGACTCGACGCATTGCTCCCGGCGGGAAGACTGCGAGAACCGTTGCAGGAGTTGGATCGGGCGAGCGCGGTTGTAATCACTCGAGCCGACTCTCGCCACGATGTCGATGCCATTCGGAGCCGATTACGCAGGATGCCATGTGACTCCGATAATGCCATTGAGGTGGTCTTTCGACCGGAGTCTTTCATTGCGATTGGGTCGGGGGCGTCACAGGTCATTGAGTGGGGGAAGGGGAAAAAGGCTTGGTTGGTGAGCGGAATCGGCAATAGCCTCTCGTTCCGCCGCTCGGCTGAATCCATTGGAGTCGAGATTGTGGGCGAGACCATGTTTGAAGATCATCATCGCTACAGTCAACGTGAGATCGGGGAGGTTCGCAATAAGGTGCGGGGTAGCGGGAGTGACTTCGTATTGACGACTGAAAAAGATGGGGGGAAACTGAAGCCCTTGCTCGAGGCCGATGCTTCCTGGTGGATGCTTCGGCTCGAAACATACGTGGTTCGAGGAGAAGAGCGGTTGTCTGAGCTGATAGATGGGCCTCTATCGCGAAGCAGTCACACAGCGGAGCGTCATGCTTGAAACGCAGCCTCGAAAAATTCTGCTGCGGGCACCGAATTGGATCGGCGATGCCGTCATGTGCGAGCCTGCTCTTCGAGGTCTCAGGTCGCTATTTCCTGAAGCGGAAGTCACGATGTTGGCCAAATCTGCTGTTGCTGAGCTGTTCCGTGCCGCTCCAGAGCTGAATCGGGTGCTGGTCTACGAGGATAGGGGGGCTCATGCCGGACTCTCAGGGAAGTGGGCGCTTGCTGGTTTGTTGCGGAGTCATGGGTTCGATCTCGCCGTGCTGTTTCAGAACGCCTTTGAGGCGGCATTTCTTGCGTGGCTCGCCGGCATCCATCAGCGGTATGGCTATGCGACGGATGGACGAGTCTTCTTCCTGACCAACCCGGTTGCCGTAGCTGAGCCTCGTCAATCAGTCCATCAAGTCGAGTACTACTGGAATTTGCTGAAACCCTTGGGTCTGTCTGGTAGCGCTCCACGACCGGCACTGCATGTGACCGCAGAAGAGGGGCGCGTGTTGGATGCGAGACTCGACGCACTCGGGACCGGTGTCTCGGATATCGTGATCGGGATCAATCCTGGATCGACTTACGGCAGCGCAAAGCGATGGTTGCCTGAGCGGTTTGCTGAAGTCGCGAGCAGACTTGCCGCACAAGTAGGTCGTGACGAAGGCAGGCAGGTGCTCGTGGCTATTCTAGGGGCAAAGGGCGAGGAGTCCTTGGCCCAGGACATCGCAGCTCGAATCAACGAACGAACGGTGGTATTGTCCGGCGCCACGACGATTCGAGAATTGATGGCAGTAGTGAGGCGATGTCGTCTCCTCATCACCAATGATACAGGGCCGATGCATGTGGCGACTGCGTGCGGAGTGCCGGTGGTTGCGGTGTTTGGTCCGACAGATTCGCGCACGACTTCTCCCTATGGACAGAGTCAGTCGGTGGTTCGAGAGGCGGTTGATTGTGCGCCCTGTCTGCTTCGGGAATGCCCAATTGATCACCGATGCATGACCCGTATCTCCGTTGACCGGGTATACGAAGCGGCACTGCGACAAGTGACTGGGGTAGGGGTAACGGGTGAAGGGCAAGCCAAGAACAACTCATCTGCGCCTCACGCTTCGCACCTGACGCCTAATCGGCTCCTGGAAGGCTACACCATCTTTCTCGACCGAGATGGCACGCTCAATCCTGATCCTGGATATATCAACTCCCCGGACCAGTTTGAATTATTCCCTGGCGTGGCGGAGGCGCTCGGACGGTTGAAACTGGCGGGTGCCCGATTGATCCTTGTGACGAATCAATCGGGTATCGCGCGAGGACTCCTCTCTCGCCATAATCTTGATGCTATCCATAGGAAGCTCGCGTATCTGCTTGGTCAGGCAGGCACGACGCTGGATGGTATCTACTTTTGTCCCCATCATCCGGATGACGGGTGTGGGTGTCGAAAGCCCAACCGTGGGATGATTGACCGGGCAGTCCAAGAACTGGAGGTGGACCTGAAGCGGTCGTATGTGATCGGCGATCACCTCCGTGATGTCGAATTAGCCAAACGGGTGGGAGCACGAAGTGTTCTCGTGACCAGCGGTGTGACCCGGCTGCAAGACGTGGAAGGTTTGATGGACACTCAGCTGATTCCGGACAGAGTTGAAGCCTCCCTGACCGAGGCTGTGGACTGGTTGTTGTCTGATGTGAAGCGTGGAGCTCTATCACAGCATGAGTAGTACGGGTCGCGTTGAGCATATGGTTTGAGAAATGTGCGGCATGCCGGCCAAGGCCGGACTTGTGTTGGCTACGCAGCGAGAGTAAGTTGTCTCGGGATACGATACCCAGCGTGTTGTGCGACTCGAGGAGAAATGGTGATGGCCGTGAACCTAGGGGCGAAGGATTGTTCCATCCCCTGTAATCTCTGTGGTGGGACCGAGGTTTCGATTCTTTCAACCAGAAGTCGTAGCGGGAACCCGTTACGGACCGTCATCTGCCAAGCCTGTGGGCTCGTATGGTCGGATCCGCGGCCACACGATGCCCGACAGTTTTATGAAGCAGAGTATCGTCTTGCGTATAAGAACACCTACAGTCCGAAACCCAAGCATGTCGTGCGTGCGGGCAAGGTCGCTCTGTCACGGTTTGGGAAGATTGCGCAGTTGTTGTCGAGTCAGAAGACGGTACTCGACGTCGGCACTGGAGGCGGAGAGTTCGCCTATTTACTCCAATCACTGGGTCATGTTGTGAACGGGATCGAGCCGAATCGAGGGTATGCTGATCATTCGATCCAACAATATGGGTTGACGGTTCGAGTTGGATTCGTACAAGACGCGACGTTTGATCCAGCCTCGTTCGATATCGTGACGATTTGGCATGTGCTTGAACATACGGAAGACCCAGGCTTCATTCTGGCACGCCTCCGCTCTTGGTTAAAACCTGACGGGGTACTCGTTGTAGAGGTTCCGAATGTCGAGGCGACCTGTCAGGCACCTCGCAATACATTCCACGAAGCCCACCTCTACAATTTCAATGTTGTGTCATTACGTCGGTTGGCCAAAAAGCAGGGGTTGTACGAAACCTCGCATCTCATCTCCCAGGATGGTGGGAATATCACGATGTTTTTTACTCGAGCAGAGCCCCTGATCACCGACCAATTCTGCGCCGTGATCCCTGGGAATTGCGAGTGGATCTCGAGAATCGTGCGCCAACACACGTTTTTGCGGCATCACCTCAGTCCATCCCCATATGTGCGAGTGTGGCAACGTCTCTGTCGGTCGCTCGAAGAGCGACGCGAAACAGTAGCTCCGAGCAGCGGTAAGGCGATACTTGATGTCCTCTATGCTCCTCATGTGCAGGCCCATTCCCCCACATGTGTATGAAGAGAGATGGTCTTGATACGGATGAGGGACCTGCACGTTGACCCGGTATTCCGATGTTGTCCCCGCTGCATAGGCAGGAAGGTTGTCCGGTGTCACCTGTCACATCTTTCGATGCCGCTTCTTTTGCCCTATGGGATACCGCTCGTATTCTTCTGATCAAGCCGAGTTCACTCGGAGATATCGTCCATACGTTTCCAGTGGTGTCGGCGATCAAGGCGCAGTGGCCCGGGGTGCACCTGACATGGGTGGTGAAGCGCCAATGGGTTGAGCTCGTTGAGCGAGCAGAGGGGATCGATCGTATCTGGCCGATCGACATGACGGTCAGCAGTTGGGTGCGGGAAGGGTTGGCGCTCAGGGCTGAGCGGTTTGATCTCGTGCTTGATTTGCAAGGGTTGTTTCGAAGCGGTATCTTGGCGTGGTTGAGCGGTGCACCGACACGACTTGGTTTTGCGAACGGACGGGAGGGTAGTCCTTGGTTCTATACCAACCGTGTGCCGGTCACACACCTGAATGTTCACGCAGTCGATCGATACCTTTCCCTATTGAGTGCCTTCGGGGTGAGACTCCCTGAGAAACCACAGTTTCGGTTCAAGATCCTGGAAGAGGATATCGCCACTGTTCGAACGATCTGCCACCGTCAAGGTTTTGCCGTCGATCGGCCATGGATTGCGATGAATATTGGGGCGCGGTGGCCGACAAAACGATGGCCGCTGACGGCGTTCGCTGCAGTCCTGGATCAACTGCATGCTTCGCAGCTTGGGCCGGTTACGGTCATAGGAAGTTCGGACGAGCGTCGTTCCACGAATCAGCTCAGGACTCTGACCTCAAGTCCGTTTATCGATTTGTGTGGGGAAATTCCGCTGAAATGTCTCCCGGCACTCCTTTCATCCGCATCCGCCATGGTGACAAACGACTCCGGCCCAATGCATATCGCGTCGGCACTGGGGGTTCCTGTCGTTGCATTGTTTGGACCGACCAGCGCGATTCGGACCGGACCGTATGGGGACGGACATGACGTATTGACCGGTCAGGTCCCATGCAGTCCCTGTTTCAGCCGTGTCTGTCGACATGTTCCTGAATTGGAATGTCTTCACCTCATTACGCCGACCCAGGTAGTTGATGCCATTCATCCGAGGTTGACGGCTCACGCGCCATGTCAATGAACGTCTTAATCGTTCGACCTGACGGTATCGGCGATGTGCTCCTCTCGCTTCCCGTGGCAACGCAACTACGGGAACTCGTGCCGGGTGTCAGAGTCGAGTTCTTAACCAGTCCCACCGTGGCGCCGCTGCTTGAGCACCATCCTGATGTGGATGCTGTCCGCACCATTCGTCTGACAGATCCGTTGGCAGAATTGCGTCGTGCCTTTTTACACGGAGTTGAGGTGGCGGTGTTTCTCAAGCCGTTTCGCCGGTTGATGTGGGCGGCCTGGCTGGCGCGGGTACCGATACGAATTGCGACGGGCTATCGTTGGTATAGCGTCTTGTCGAATAGACGGATCTATGAACATCGCAGTGAATTTTCGAAACATGAATCAGCATACAACGTTGAGATGTTGAGAGGCTTGGGGGTGACCCCTCGAGAGGTTCAACCTCCAAGGTTGTTCGTGACGGAGCAGGAGCGAAACATTGGGGTACCCTATTGGGCGGATTTGCCGAGCCCGCGGGTCATCATTCATCCTGGAGGCTTTTCTGCACGCCGATGGCGACCGGAGTATTACCGGGATCTGGCTGCTGAGTTGACGCAGGCCGGTTATGGTGTGATCCTGACTGGCAGCGAGTCAGAAAGAAAACAGTTTGAATCTCATGCCAAGCCTCCCACGCAAATCCCAACCCAGATCAAGAATTGTATGGGGCAACTGTCGCTCCGCCAGCTTATGGCAGTGATTGTTCATGCCCATGTGGTCGTTTCGGGAGCCACGGGACCAGCTCACATGGCTGCAGCGCTGGGAATCCCCACAGTCAGCCTGTTTGATCCTCGCCGAAACAATTTGCCCGTGAGATGGAAGCCCCTTGGAAGGGGAGTCGTCCTACGCCCGGATGTTCCAACCTGCGACAAATGTATCGGTGAAGCCTGCCCATACTGGGATTGTCTTGATCATTTCACGGTCGACAAGGTGGCGACCGCCATCAGGCTGGTGATTGATGCCCCTTCGGCTCTCGTCATACACCACGCCTAATGTCGACTATCGGCTGGACGCATGGTTTCTCGGTATTGGTCTTGACTCCACTTCACGTATATGTTCATATCCTGAACGCATCTACTGAGATACTCATAACTCTATGAATCTGCAAGGCCAACGAGATCTGCTCTTGCTGACTGAAGTGGAGCGAGATGGCGGGGTAACACAGCGTTCCCTTGCGGCAAAGCTTGGGGTCGCCTTGGGGCTTGCAAATCTGTACCTGAAGCGATTGGTGCGAAATGGGTATATCAGCATTGCCACGATCCCTTCCCACCGTGTTCGTTACGTATTGACGCCAGAAGGGTCTGCGGAGAAGTCGAGGCTGACTTCCCTTCATATAGAGTATGTCCTGTCGCATTATCGTGATATACGTGGGCGATTTCGAGAAGCCCTGTCTCATATGGCTCACAATGGAATGAAACGGGTTGTGATTTATGGAACCACTGAACTTGCGGAAATGGCCTATTTGTCGCTCCGTGAGATGCAGATGACGTTGGTGGGATTTGTGGATGATGGACGGCAGGAATCGTTTCTCTCGTACCCGGTCTGGTCGTCGGAGGTCTTGCAGGAATGGGAGTTTGACGCGGTGCTGCTGGCAAACGTCGATCAGATGGCTGGGCTCCGAACCAGACTGGAACATCATCAGGTTCCAGTCAGCAAGATTATCGCGCTGACGTCGGTGTAAGCGCGCAAGACCACCGTTTTTTCACTGTAAGTGAGAGGGCGGAGCTGTACCTAAACGGTCTTTATGATGGAAGCTGACTATCGAGTCTTTCTCGCGAGGATGAGCCAAGTACACCAGATAGATCAGGTGCCTAGACAGGCGAGATAAACAAGATGGATCAGACAGGCAATCTTCACTGGTATGCCCTGAGAACGAAGTCTCGCCATGAGAAGCTGGTACGGGATCAGTTGGATAAACAAGGAATTGAGCCGTTGCTACCGACGGTCAAACGATTGAGCCAGTGGAAGGATAGAAAAAAAGAAATTGAGGTCCCGCTATTTGCTGGTTATTGTTTTGTACGGTTTTCCCATCAAGAAAAAGCACCCGTACAAAAGACCATCGGCGTGGTTGAAATCGTCGGCAATGGGAGTCGACCTGAGCCGATTCCAGAGCTGGAGATTGACGCACTACGGCGTTTGATGACGAGTGTTCTTCCGTATGATCCTCATCCCTATCTGCACGAAGGGATGAAGGTTGAGGTCATTCGTGGTCCCTTGCAGGGCATTTACGGAATTCTGCTACGGAAAGAGAAACGACATCGATTGGTGATCGGAGTGCATCTCATTCAACAAGCGGTAGCAGTGGAGATCGATGTGAATGATGTGGTGGGAGCATAAGTAACCTAGGATTTGACATGGCCCACACTCCCTTCCATTACACATTGTCAGTACCAAAGGTTGTTCAAAGTTGCTTGCGATTTCGACCCTATTGCTCTGGCTCGTGGACTTAGAGAGGATGCCATGAATGCGTCTGAGATTTCTTCCATGTACGGAAGTGCAGTCGTGGAAGGGATGAGAGTACGCGCGGGAGTTGGTGTCGTCATTCGCGGACAAGGCGACACGATGCTCCTGGAAAAGCGTCGTGACTGTGGTTGGTGGGGATTGCCAGGAGGAAGGGTGGAGCCAGGAGAATCACTCGTCGAGGCGGCTGTACGGGAAGTGCGTGAGGAGACGGGGCTCACCGTGGAAGTGACGCACCTGATCGGCGTGTATTCAAACCCTGATGGCCGTATCGTCACGTATCCGGATAACGGCGATGTTGTTCAGCTCATCGATGTGGTCGTTGGGGCACGAGTGCTCTCTGGTCACGTTATCTGCAGCGAGGAGAGTGAGGAGGTTCGTTTCTTTGCCCCATCTCAATTGCCGGAACAGATTGTGCCTCCAGCGCGGCAACCACTTGCGGATGCATTGGAAGGCCGATGTGGACTATTGAGATAGGATCGATGCATCAATGACAGCATTTCGCGTTCTCCTCATGCTGGGTCTTGGAAGAGGATTCCAAGTGCTTGCGGGGCTCATTACGATCAGGATCGCCACGACGATGCTGTCGCCCGGTGAGCTGGGAAGCATGAACCAGGTGATGAGTCTGGCTATTCTCGGGACCTCCACCGTATTGATTCCTCTGGGTGCCTACATTGCTCGTGGTTGTTTGGATTGGATAGACGCAGGTGTCTTAAGCCAACGGCTTGGTTCTTATCTGCGCATTGTCTTAGCCGTTGCGGTAGGGTTTGGGGCGGTAGCCTGGGTCATGCAGAGTCATTTCTCAGTGGTCTTGGGGATTACCCCAGTTTGGGTTGCGAGTTTGGTCGCGCTATATACACTGGGATTTGCACTTCAGACGTTGGGGACCTCAGGGCTCAACCTGATAGGGCATCGCTTTTTGTATGTGCTGTTCGGGAATATTGCCGCATGGGGAGGTCTCTTATTCGCGATATGGTGGTCAAGCTATCAGTCGGGCCCGGAGGTGTGGCTACTCGGAATATTTTGCGGGTTTCTTTTGGCGTCTCTTTCCTACGTGCTTTTTGATCGATTTGCAAGAATGTCTGTTCCTGCGCATTCCGTTCCTCTGCACAAGGTGCTTCCGTTTGATTGGTGGACCTTGTTTATGTTTGTGGGGCCGCAAGCTGTGGCATTTGTCTTTTGGTGGATTCAATCTCAGAGTTATCGGTTTATTCTCAGTTGGGTGGCCGACATTACGACGGTTGGTCTATTTGCAGCAGGGTATATGATCTGCTCGATGCCGATGCAGATATTCGAAAATCTCTTCAATGATTTTTACAGCCCGACATTATTCCGAGCGCTGAGGGGACAGAATACTGAGGGCATTGCACGGGCTTGGAGCGCCTATGCGGCAGCCTATATTCCAGCCGTCATTCTGTTCGGAGCGTTTTTGGTCGGAAATGCAACCTTCATGGTGAAACTCCTCTTAGGGGAACAATTTCAATCAATCGCGTCGATTCTGATCTGGCCTGCGTTGACGGAGACGTTTCGGGCCATGTCATCGACGTTACATCAGCTGGGTTTGGCGAAGGTCGATATGACGGTCAATATCTATCCCCTTATGATGGGGGCGTTGCTGGCGCCGATCCTCGTGTATGCGCTGGCTTCCTACGAGCCACTTCTAGGGACGGCGCTGGCGCTTCTGATGGCAGGGGTAGTCGTATTTGTGATGGCCATCCCGATTAGTTGCCGAGCACTACCGATTGCCTGGCCGGTTCGACGGATTCTCTACGCTGGGGCCCTCGGGCTTCCGTTATGTTTCCTGGGCTGGATCATGGCTGCACGGTTTGGGGACCTGTCCGTGGGCAAGGCTGCCGTTGCCCTCTTGATTTCCGGATTGACGATGGCGATGTTTCAGTATCTGATGGCAAAGGAATGGCTTCATCAGATCGAATGGAAACACGCATGAAGACGCCGGGGCTTGTGACGATTATGGTGCCGGTTCTCAACGGCGAACTGTTTCTCCCGTTGGCGCTAGAGTCTCTGCTGGCGCAGGACTACTCACAGTTTGAGGTCGTGATTCTTGATAATCAGTCGACGGATCGAACGGCCGAGATTTGTCGCGAGTATGCACACCGTGATATGCGGGTGAAGTATGTATTGGATACCGTCAATCGCATTTCGCACGACGCGGCAAACCACTTGGCCACTTTCATTACCGGTGAGTTCTGCATGATCGCCTGCGATGACGACCTCTGGGAACCGAATTTTCTGGGGGCAATGGTCCGGTATCTTCAATGTCACCCCGATGTTGGGTTGGTATTTTCTAACGCCTGCTATGTGGATGTTCGGGGTAATCGGGGCACCCAACGCTTGTTGGCTGGCCGCCACCTCTATAGGAAGGAGGATTCCGCCTTTAGAAATGTGTGGCGGTATCTCGGGCAACGTCGGGTGGTCCCGACCATTTTTGGTGTCTATCGGAGTGAGGCCTACTTGGCTGCCCTGCCCTTCGATACGTTCGATGAAACAATCGCGGATGTGGATAATCTTTTTCTCATCAAACTCTTCACGCTGACGGCGGTGCAAGGAATTGATGAGGTCCTTTTTTATTATCGGAATAAATTCCGTGGGTTCGACCCGTCCAATGGGAAACGGTGGTCTTCTTCTTGGTCGTTACACGCCAGACACCAATGGAAGTTTCTCCGGAAAATCCTTAACGTGGTGGACCATTCACAACTTTCCGGTTTTGAACGGTTCTTACTTCGCATTCGTTCGTGCTATACATTCGTAGCCGCCGTTTCATTGTTGCGGGTCAGGTCTAATCTGGGAAAGATTTTGGTTCGGCTGAACATTCGAGAAGGACCTTCGACCATGAAAGATGTTCACACGGAAATTCGGTCATCAGCCTTGCAAGCTGCTCACGGTGATGCTAAAGGAGTCGGCAACGTCGGCACCAGCCTGAAGCGTTCCAACTAGTACGTCAAGCTTGTGCACGATACCCTCGTCGTAGGATGAGGATGCGGTCGGTTATTTTCAGAGACGACAAGGTCACAGACAAATGCCTATAGCAACTCGCCAGCTTGATGTGCTTTTCGTCAATGCCGATTCGTCCTTGCAGGCCTATCAAGGGTTAGCAAAGACTTATTCGGCGATTGAACCCCCTACATGGGCGTTGCTCTTGGCGCAGTCGTGTCGAGCTAAGAATTTTGGTGTGGCAATTTTAGATTGTGATGCAGAGAAGTTGTCACTGCCTGACGCTGTGAATCGGGTTCAAGATGCGAATCCTCGCTTGGTGGTATTTGTGGTCTACGGGCAAAATCCCAATTCCGGGACGACCGGAATGATCGGTGCCAGCGCGCTTGCAAAGGAGATCAAGCAGCAGTATCCACATTTCCCGATCTGTTTTGTGGGATCTCACACCAGCGCGTTGCCCATGGAAGTCCTGCAACTTCCGTTTGTCGATATCGTGCTCCTGAATGAGGGAGTGTATGCGTTGCATAATCTTCTGCAGACAGATCTCCATTTCGGCCTGCAGGCTGTGAAGGGTATCGGATATAAAGTCGTTGATTCCAATGGGAACCACCACCCAATCTTGAATGAGCCGCAATCGGTGGTTCCGCAAGATCGGATGGATGTCGACATGCCAGGCTACGCATGGGATCTTTTGCCGTATCGATCACAACCGCTCGATATGTATCGGGCGCACTTCTGGCATGCCGAGTTCGACCATGAGAAACGCACGCCATTTGCGGCGATCTATACATCCCTCGGATGCACATTTGCATGCGATTTTTGCATGATCAATATTGTGAACCGAGTGGACAACGGGAACGGGGTTGACGCGTCCCATTCGCGTGGGATGCGGTTTTGGAGCGCAAAGCTAATTACGGCCGAACTGGAGAAACTCGCGAAGTTGGGGGTGCAGACCATCCGGATCAGCGACGAAATGTTCTTCTTGAACCGCAAATATTACGAGCCTCTCCTGCAGGGCATTGTCGAACGGGATCTACGGTTGCGGATGTGGGCCTACGCCAGGGTTGATACGGTACGTCATGAATATGTCGACTTGTTTAGGCGAGCCGGCATCAATTGGCTGGCGCTCGGAATAGAAGCCGGCAACCAGACCGTGAGGCAGGAGGTTTCGAAAGGGTCTTTCCAGGAGGTCAATATCCGAGCCGTCTGCGATAAGGTGCGGGCCGAGGGCATGAATATCATCAGTAACTACATTTTTGGGTTTCCTGACGATACGCTGGAGACGATGGGGGAAACCTTGGATTTGGCACTTGAACTGAATACCGAGATGGCGAATATGTATCCTTGTCAGGCCCTACCGGGGAGTCCGATGTATCATCTGGCCAAACAGCAGGGTTGGAAGTTGCCGGATAGCTACAGCGGGTATGCGTTTCTGTCGTACGACAGCCAGCCTCTTCCCACCAAGCACGTCACGGCGGCGGAAGTCTTGAGGTTCCGTGATGAAGCGTGGCAACAATACTTTTCGAGCACGGCGTATCTAAAACTGGTTGAGGCGAAGTTCGGTGAAAAGGAGCGGGCAAACGTTGAAGCCATGGCCAAGGTGCCGTTGCGTCGGAAACTGCTCGGTGAGTGATGCGGCCACGGGTCTTATGGCGGAACGGGTGAGGTACGAGGGATGATCATTACGCGAACTCCGTTCCGTATTTCATTTTTTGGCGGCGGGACCGACTATCCGGCTTGGTATCAGGATCACGGCGGAGTGGTATTGGCGACTTCAATTGATAAATATTGCCATATCAGCTGCCGGTATCTCCCGCCTTTTTTTGAGCACAAGCACCGCATTGTCTATTCGATCATCGAGAATGTGCGTCGTGTTGAGGAAATCAAGCATCCAGCCGTCCGTGCCATTCTTGCATGGGCGGAGTGCGATGAGCAGGGGCTAGAGATTCATCACGACGGAGATCTGCCGGCACGATCGGGGCTTGGTTCTAGTTCGTCGTTTACCGTTGGCCTGATTCACGCGTTAGCAGCTTTGCGGGGCAGATACATTCCAAAAGACGAGCTGGCTGCCCAAGCGATCAATATGGAGCAGCACATCATTAAGGAGAATGTCGGGTCACAGGATCAGATCTCAGCTGCATTCGGAGGATTCAACCGAATCGACTTCAAGCGTAACGATACCTTCCAGGTCTCGCCCATTATCCTAGGAAAGGATCGATTGCATGAGTTTCAATCGCATCTGATGCTGTGTTTTACGGGATTCTCCCGAATCGCCTCTGAGGTCGCCAAATCAAAGATCGAGAACTTCAAGAGTCGGGAGGCTGAGCTCCATCGCATGAAGGAGATGGTCGATGAAGCGATCATGATTCTTCAGAACCCGAGGATCTCGATCGACGAAGTCGGCCGGTTGCTTCACGAGAGCTGGCTCTGTAAACGCAGTCTTTCCGACAGGGTTTCGACACCGGAAATTGATCAGCTGTATGAAGAAGCGGTCAGGGTAGGCGCGTTGGGGGGGAAAATTCTTGGAGCCGGCGGCGGGGGCTTTCTCTTATTATTTGTGAAGCCGGAGTTGCAAACAAAAGTTCAGGAGCGACTGAAGCATTTGGTGCACGTGCCGTTCCGGTTTGAGAATTCAGGAAGTCGCGTGGTCTTGTACCAACCGAATGGGCTTTATTGAAATGGCGATGAAACGAGATGCCGTCATCTATGTCGCGGGACATGCTGGTCTTATCGGCTCGGCGCTTGTTCGTCGCTTGGAGCGGGATGGGTTTCGATCTCCCATCACGAGGCGGCGGAGTGAATTAGACCTACAAGATGCCATGGCGGTCAATGAATTTTTCGAGGAGGTTCGTCCGGAATACGTGATACTTGCCGCAGGCCGAGTCGGCGGAATTATGGAAAACCAGTCATTTCCCGCTGACTTCATGGACGAGAATGTCGCCATTCAATTGAATGCGCTGAAGGCGGCGCGTAAAACGGGGGTGCGGAGGCTCATTCTATTCGGCTCCTCCTGTATGTATCCCAGGGAATGTTCTCAACCGATGGCCGAAACTGCGCTCTTATCCGGCAATCCCGAGCCGACCAGTTTGCCCTATGCTGTTTCCAAGCTCCTCGGTACGTACATGTGCCTCGCGTATAACAAACAAGACCATGATACTCGATTTATTCCGGTCATTCCGAACAGCGCCTATGGGCCCTGTGACAATTTTGATCCGAAGTCAGCCCATGTTTTGTCAGCGCTTCTGGCGCGCCTTCATGCGGCAAAATTGACTGGCGCTGAATCGGTTGGCTTGTGGGGCAGCGGCTCGCCCAGACGGGAGTTTGTGCACGCCGATGATATTGCAGATGCCTGTGTCCATCTCCTAGCGGAGGAAGATCTTACGATCGAGTTCCCAATCAATATCGGGATTGGGCAAGATGTCTCGATCAAAGAGTTGGCAGAGCTGATAGCCAGTGTTGTGGGCTATCGAGGGGAACTGAATTGGGATTCGACCAAACCCGATGGTGCTCCTCGGAAACTCCTAGATAGTGCTCGGATCAGGTCCTTAGGGTGGAAGCCCTCCATCGGGCTTCGCGAGGGACTCACGGAGACGTATCGGTGGTATGTGGAGCATCTCAAGGCTGTGCGTGCCCCGATACATGTGGGGGAGCGGTAGTTGGCCTGGAACTGTTGATGCTGCGCTTGATACGGTGTGGTGATTGGGCTTCGGGCAATAGTTGCCTTCCATCATGTGTGCGGCATATGAAGGAATAGGACGATGACAAAAGAAGAGTTGATTGAATTTGAAGAAGAAATCGCCGCGTTGTTCAACGCGGGGAAAATTCGCGCCCCCGTTCATCTGTATTATGGAAATGAAGAGCCGATCATCCAAATCTTCCGCGCCATTCGGGCTCAGGACTGGGTATTCTGCTCATGGCGGTCGCATTATCAGTGTTTACTGAAGGGCGTTCCCAAGGATCGAGTTCGTGAAGAGATCGTGGCCGGACGGTCGATCTCCCTGTGTTTTCCGGAGCAACGTGTTTTCTCTTCTGCCATTGTCGGCGGGGTCTTACCGATTGCGGTCGGCGCGGCCATGTCGATCCGGCAGCGTGGAGAGGATGCCAAGGTCTACTGTTTCATGGGGGATATGACGGCTGAGACGGGCATTGCGCATGAATCGATCAAATATAGCCGAAATCACCGTTTGCCGATCCACTTTATCGTTGAAGATAACGCCAAATCGGTCTGTAGCGATACCAGAGAGACGTGGAGTCAGCCACGCCTCAGTTATGAAGACGTGAATGATGCGTACATCAGCTACTACCGTTACGAAACAAAGTATCCGCATGCCGGTGCCGGCGTGCGGGTGCAGTTCTAGGGTGAGATATGAAATATTTTAATGAGCTGAAGCGGTCCATGGATTTCTTGGCCCAAGATCCGCGGACGATTTTTCTCGGTCAGGCGGTGGCCGTTCCAGGAACGGCGATGAGCAATACGCTTAAGGAGGTGCCCGCCCATCGATTGATCGAGTTGCCGGTGGCCGAGGAAATGCAGATGGGGATGACGACCGGCCTTGCGCTCACCGGACTCATACCTGTCAGTGTGTTTCCGAGATGGAACTTTCTGATCTTGGCGATCAACCAGTTAGTCAATCATCTGGACAAGATTCATGTGATGTCCAACGGAGGGTACAAGACGAAGGCCATTATCCGGACGGGGATCGGGTCTCAACGTCCGCTCCATCCGCAGCATCAGCATGTGGGAGACTTTACGGAATCGATCCGCATGATGTGTAGCACGGTAGAAATCATTCGTCTGGAAGAACCCAAAGACGTCTTTCCTGCCTATGAGTGGGCACTGTTGCGTGAGGATGGACACAGCACCATCATTGTTGAGTACGGTGACTATTACAATGAGAAATAGTCGTCTCCGCTGGAAGAATAGTCGATCGACTGATTTGGCTCTAAGAGGACACGAATAGGTCGTTATGAAATATCCTCTCATGCGGAACAACATTCTCCGTGAAGATTTGGATGCGGTGATTGAGCATCTCAAACAGGACGATCCGATCCTGACTCATGGCCAGAATGTGCGGGATTTTGAAGCTGAATGGTCCGCGTGGTTGGGAGTGAAACACAGTGTGTTCGTCAATTCCGGAGCCTCCGCGAATCTCTTGACGATGGCGATTTTAAAGATCCGTTATCCCGAGGGGGGCGAAGTGATCGTTCCGCCATTGGCGTGGGTCTCCGATATCGCTTCCGTATTGCAGAATGGATTCACTCCGGTCTTCGTCGACATCGATCCCAGAACCCTGGGGATGGATCCCAGGAAAATTTGTACAGCCATCACAGATCGGACCCGCGCGGTATTCTTGACCCACGTGCAAGGGTTTGACGCACTGGACGATGCATTGTTGACTGAGTTGCAACAGCGAAAAGTTCCACTGATCGAAGACGTTTGTGAGTCTCATGGGGCTACGCATCAAGGCCGGAAGTTGGGAAGTTTCGGCTGGATATCGAATTTCTCCTTCTACTACGCGCATCATATGAGCACGATCGAGGGAGGGATGATTTGCACGAATGACCAGGAGGTGTATCAGCAGGTACGCATGCTGCGCTCTCATGGGATGGTCCGAGAGGCCAGCGATCCGTCGGTGCTGGCTGGGTACCGATCAGCGTATCCTGAATTGAATCCTGACTTCATTTTTGCGTTTCCTGCCTATAACACACGCAATACGGAAATCGGTGGCATCCTGGGTCGAAGCCAACTCAGGCGTCTTGATCGTAATGTGAAACGACGGACGGACAACCTGTTGCGGTTCATGAAACAACTTGATGCAAGCAAGTACCGCACTGATTTCAGGGTTGAAGGATCCAGCAATTATGCCTTCAATCTTATCTTGAAACGTCCGGATACCAGCTTGGTGCAGCGCGTGATGAATGTGATGCGTGAGGCAGGGGTCGAGTTCCGACGAGGGAGCGCGGGCGGTGGCAATCAGATACGCCAGCCGTACCTGAACGGCGTCGTTCCCAAGGACCACCATCTGCATTTCCCCGAAACCGAACATATCCACTTCTACGGGTTCTACATCGGGAACTATCCGGACTTGCGTGATGAAGAGATCGATGAGCTGTGCCAGATTCTAAACTCCGCATGAGCATGCCATGCCTTCGGCTGTAATTCTCGCCGGCGGGCTGGGAACGAGGCTGCGCAGTGTCGTGTCCGACGTTCCCAAGCCCATGGCTCCCGTCGGTGGTCGCCCCTTTCTTGAGTATCAACTTGAGTATTGGATCAACCAGGGTATCAGCCGGTTTGTCTTGTCCGTAGGGTACCGCCATGAAGCCATTACAGAGCATTTTGGGTCTCGATACAAAGGTGTTGAGCTCGAGTATGCCGTTGAGGAGCAACCGCTGGGGACAGGTGGCGGGTTATTGCTCGCTGCAGAGAAACTCAAACAAGATACGCCATTTTTACTCTTGAATGGAGATACATACTTCGAGGCCGACTGGAATGTATTGGATGCCTGTGCCGTCGAACATAATGCGGACTGGTGTTTTTCATTGTTCAAAACAAGTGAGAAGGGACGGTACATGGGCATCGAGATGTCCGATCAAGGACTGATCACATCGTTGAAATCTGGTGTAGAACAGGGGCCTCGTCTTGCCAATGGGGGAGTCTATTGGGTGCATCCACGTGCATTGTCTGGGGATTGGAGATCGGGTGAAAGACTGTCGTTGGAGGACGATTTGTTTCCTCAGGCGCTCGCGGCCGGACGTCGGATATTGGGGATAGAGTTTCGCGGGACCTTTATCGATATTGGGGTCCCTGATGACTATCATCGAGCGCCAAGTTTGTTGGCAGGGTAGCGCTGCCATGGTCGTTCAATCAATGGAGAGGACACGTCGATGAGCTATCACATTCTCGTTACCGGTGGCGCGGGTTATCTTGGCTCCACCATGGTTCCTGATCTTCTTCAGCAAGGTCACCAAGTCACGGTGCTGGATAACTTTATGTACAAGCAGGCCAGTCTGAATCATGTATGCCATCATCCCAAGTTTTCAGTCGTGAAGGGCGATATCCGCATCGAAAGCGTGATGGCTCCGTTGATCAAAAAAGCCGATGTCGTAATTCCGTTGGCTGCGCTGGTGGGGGCGCCGATGTGCAGTCAGGACCCGGTGGGTGCGACAACCGTCAACCATGATGCCATTGTGCTGATGTTGAAGCTGCTGTCGAAGCAGCAGATGGTGCTCATGCCTACGACCAACAGCGCCTACGGTACCGGGGATAAAAACAATTTTTGTACGGAAGAATCTCCGTTGAATCCCATTTCTCTCTACGCCAAGGAAAAGGTCGGCATTGAAAAGGAGCTGATGCAACGGGGAAATGCCATCAGTTTTCGGCTGGCGACCGTCTTTGGGATGTCACCGCGCATGCGGATCGATTTATTGGTAAACGATTTTACCTATCGGGCCGTGTATGATCGCTTCGTGGTGTTGTTCGAGAGTTCCTTTAAGCGAAACTATGTTCATGTGCGTGACATCTCGCGAGTCTTCCAGCACGGGATCGAACATTTTGACAGGATGAAAGGCCAGATCTACAACGTCGGTCTGTCCGATGCCAATGTGTCAAAAAGAGAGTTGTGTGAACATATTCAGGAGCAGGTTCCGGACTTCGTGTTCGTCGACGCCCCGGTCGGGAAGGATCCGGATCAACGCAACTATATTGTCTCCAACGCCAAGATCGAATCAACCGGGTTCAAGCCGATCTACTCGCTCGACGCAGGGATCAGCGACTTGATCAAGGGGTACACGATGATCAAGAATACGCGCTATGGGAATGTATGAAAGGAAGGTTCCCCTACTCAAGTAATAGTCATGATGTCATCAGGCATGAGCGCTCCATCTAAGGTCGATCCCAACATTATTCCGCATCCTGTGCTGGTTACGCGGGCCCATCGAGAAGCGAAAAATGGGCATAGAAGTATGATTGTATGGCTGACTGGACTATCAGGATCCGGTAAATCAACATTGGCATATTCAGTCGAAGAAGTACTTTATGGTAATGGCTGCCAGACCGTGGTGCTAGATGGGGATCATGTCCGCCATGGTTTGTGCCGTGATCTGGGATTTTCGCAGGAAGACAGACGGGAAAACATTCGCCGTGTGGGCGAGGTGGCAAAGTTATTCATGGAGACGGGGGTTATTGTACTAACTGCCTTCATTTCACCATACCGTGCTGATCGTGAGGCGGTACGCAAGTTGGTAGGGGCTGAGGACTTCATCGAGGTGTATTGCGATGCGCCAATCGAGGTATGCGAATCCCGTGATCCTAAGGGACTCTATAAGAAAGCCCGTCTGGGCGAGATTGTCGAATTTACTGGAGTTTCATCTCCCTATGAAGCCCCTCATAACCCAGAGATTGTCGTGAGCAGCGGAACTTTGTCGGTAAACGAATGCGTGCAACAGATTATTCGAAAGGTATCTAGGAATGGCGCTTTCAGGATTTCACTGGATTCGAAATGAGGTGAGCGGGACAGTGCACTCCAATCATGAGTCGGAATTCTGCTGCTAGGTAGACTCCTCTGTCAGTCTGGTCCAATCGCGCAATCACGAACGCTATAGGTTGCTCTGGCATCAAGAATCTTAATAATGCTTATCCTAAGACTGTTTCGGAACCTGTATTGCCATCGGATAATGATCCTTGCTCTGGCAGGCCGGGATCTGCGGAGCCGATACGTAGGGACGTTGGGCGGAATTCTATGGACGGTTGCTCATCCAGTGGCGGTGATTACCGTCTTTTATTTCGTGTTCACCATCGGATTCAAATCGCATGGACCGGATGGGGTTCCGTTCCTCCTTTGGTTTATGTGCGGAATAGTGCCATGGTTTTTTTTCAATGAAACACTATCGGCCGCGAGTGATTCAGTGACCCGACATGCCCACTTCATAAAAAAAATCGTCTTTCCGGCGGAGGTTCTTCCAGTTGTAACTATTGGGGTGGGGCTAGTTCCGCATACTGTTTTCCTGTTCATTGTGGTCGGTTTGCTTGCCTGGTTCGAGGTTCCATTTGTGGCCGGCCGCTTACTGGTAGTGTACTTCCTTTTCTGCAGTTGCATATTGGTTCTCGGTCTCGGCTGGTTGCTCTCGGCGGTACAAGTTTTCTATCGTGATATCTCGCATGGGCTGTCGATCATTCTCAATTTGTGGTTTTGGGCGACGCCTATTGTGTGGCCGCCGGAAAATGTGCCTGAGGTGTTTCGTGAATTACTGTACTGCAATCCTGTCTATTATATCGTGGAGGGCTACCGAGGCCTTCTTGTGTTTCACACGCTAGCATGGCCGAATCTCTTGCATACGATTTATTTTTGGGGCATGGCGGGGGCAGCTCTTCTAGCCGGTGCCTATGTATTCAGCCGGCTCAAGCCTGAGTTCCCAGACGTTATATAGTCGACTGCATGCCTTCAGAAACCGTCATCACTGTTCGGAATGTGTCGAAAAAGTTCAAGTTGTTTTCATCCGCCAAAGAACGGCTCATCGAAGCGTTGCATCCATTCCGACGACAATTTCACCATGAATTCTGGGCGTTGCAAGGGGTTTCGTTCGATGTCCATCGAGGTCAAGTTGTCGGCATTATGGGACGGAACGGGTCAGGAAAGTCGACGCTTCTACAGATAATCTGTTCCGTCATGCAGCCGACTACAGGGGAAGTCCAAGTCAATGGTCGTATTTCTGCCCTGCTAGAGCTTGGAGCAGGATTCAATCCTGAATTTTCAGGTCGCGATAACGTGCTGCTTAATGGCGCGATCCTGGGGCTCTCGCGTAAGGAGATGCTCGATAGGGTTCCCGATATAGAAGCCTTCGCTGATATAGGAAAGTTTTTTGATCAGCCAATGAAGATCTACTCCTCTGGGATGTTTGCGCGGGTTGCCTTTGCCAGTGCCATTCACGTGAATCCCGAGGTTCTCGTCGTGGATGAAATCCTCGGCGTAGGTGACGCAAAATTTCAGGAAAAGTGCTACAGCCGGATTCGGTCCATGTGTGAGAAGGGCGTGTGCATTCTTTTTGTTAGCCACAGCACCGAGGCTATCCAGCGCAACTGCGATGTGGCGCTGCTGCTCGATAACGGGAAGATTGTTGCCAATGATTCTGTAGATGCTGTCATTGCGGCTTACCATGATCTGCTTTATGGATCTGGCTACATAGGTAAATGTGGTGATCGGAGTCCGCTGGAGATGGAGCGGAAAGGCACGGTCGATGTCCCTAAAATGCGTCAAGACCATAGAATTGAGTTGCAGGAATTTGTAGAAGGGCGCGATGGTCCTGTCCATGCGAAGTTTCAGTATTACAATTCACACGAACGGCGCTTTGGAAATCGCGAGGCAGAGATTGTGGATTTTCTTGTTACCGCTGATGAACAATTAGATTTTGACGTCCTGTCAGGCAATGAAGAGATAGGACTTTACATTAAGGTTCAGTTTTCTAGGGATATTGATCATCCAGAAATTGGTTGGGCTATCGCAAGCCCGGAAGGAATTGTGATAGCGGGATCAAATACGGCAATGAGCCAGATCATCCTGCCTCAAGCGCGGAGTGGTGAAACCTGGGTATATCTCATTTCGGTTCAACCTGTTCTTTGTGGAGGAAATTATTTTCTCAATTTTGGCGTTGGTGAGATTGTTAATGGAACATGGTCCTTCTTGGACAATAGGCGGGCAGCGGTTCATCTGTCTGTCGCCGATACGAGTACGGTGATGGGGTTTTTCAAGCCCCCATTCACATATAAAGTCATATCGGAGCCATATCATCGTGGATAATCATCCAGATGCATCAAGATTTTTGGTTATCGGGCCTCCGCGAGGTGGATTCACCTTACTTCTGTCAGTGTTGTCGATCTTCAATCGTGACCGTGGCAACACTAAGCCGCACGCTCAAGAAATTGCCGATCCGTATATCGCCATCGCTGGAGAATATTTAGATGCTGCAATACGAGACTGGTTTTGCACCCAGGTCGGTGAGGAGAGGCTGTTCTTTAATAAGGAATTCTCCATCCTCGTGGGTGGGCCGAAATGGATTTGTACGGAAGACAAAGATACCGTCTGCGTTCGCAAGTACCTTGGCGTCAAGGGATCGGGGGATTTCACCTTTCTGCTGTATTTGCCTCGATGGGTGTTGGCTTTCGACGAGATTATTCACTCGCACAGCCACCCGGCGCTCTGGTTGGCAATGTCCGACTATTCGCAGTTCAAGAAGTTTGCTTCGATCCGCAATCCCATTGACATCATTCATTCCTCTGTTTTCTCTATCAACGCTTTGGCGAGTGAATACATCCACCGCGAGTTGCGGATAGACGAACACCAAATTCGACGTGAGCTTGCATTGAATAAACTTACCAACCCTGAGTTTATTTCAGGATTGATCGTCTTCCTTAAGAAATACCTTGATGAATTTGTTGCCGTGGCCGATCAATTTGATTACGTAATGCGTTGGGAAGATCTCATTCAACACCCAATTGAAGAAATTCAGCGCATCGCACTGGCGACAGATGGATCCGTCGGTGTGGTAGATGCTACCCGCATCTGGAGCGAATTGGATCATCGCAACCTGACCCGCTATCACAGACATAGCTTTCGGCGTGGTTTATTGTACGATTGGCAGTTCAACATCACTAATACTCACCTCAGGTTATTCGAGGAGGCTGGTTTCGATAAATACCTGAAGAGATTTGGTTACGATCCTATTATCTATTTTAAGGAGAGTGACTATACCCCCGATCAATTACTCGTTGAGGAACATATTCGTCGGGGGCGGCCTTATGTAGAAGATTTGGACAACGACTTGAGAACCTTCGCATTTAACAAGACCAACTTTACACCGTCACCTCGGTTTGTATTCAAACACTATCCTCGGCAAGGCGCTATCGAGATCGAGAAGTCCACCATGCGAGATGAAGTCCTTGAGGAAGGATTCATGGCACGTATGGCGCCTGTCTCTGAAGTTGTTTTCCGCTACCTTTTGGAGTTGCGAAAGGTGGCTGAAGAGGCGGCAGCAGGCAATGATAGGCCGCTCAGTAATTTGCGGGATCGCTACATCAAGGTTTTTTCTGAATGGCTCGGCGATCGCTCAGCCTCCATGTTTTCCTCCTTAACGCAGTATGGTGCTACCTCAACTCCCCCCCGCCTTGTGGGGAGTGCTGCCGGATACAACATCGTATGGTTGAAGGGACATCATTATTCTGTTCCACAATCGCTAGGTCCCATGGATTTAGGGCAACTAGATTTGTCCACCTTGGCATCTACGATTCTCGTCACTCGAACATATGAAGAAGCGCTTCAAGCGATCGCAATGAGGGCCGAGACGTGAACCGGCATTTGGAGTTTTTTGAGCCTGAAACCACTGGTGCGATGGGGAAATCGCTTGAACAGGCTTTCGAAATGGGTGCGCGCAAGGCCGTGGTGGTCGGCCCGAAGCCGTGTGATCATGAAATGGCTGCTATTCTGAAGAAAATCGGAATTTCCTGGATCGAGGAACAATTGGCAATATTTCAGAAGCTGAATGTCGCCGATGCAGACGTCGTTCTCGTGACAGGCGGAAGCGGCAGAGATGTTTCACGTGTGCTCCATGAGTGTATCAATCGGAATATTGCAGTCATCGCTCCAGTGACTCAACATCACTCCAGTAAACGCACGGTATTCCTGCTTTCACTCCCAAAAGCGGGAACCCACATGATGATCCGGCTTTTTGATTTAATGGGATTGGGTCGATCTTCGGAACGAGCACCCCAACCAGGCACCTGGTGTACTCCTGTCGGGTATCACTATCACGCGCCCTGCAGAGATATGATGCGTGGCGATTGGTTCGATCCCATGGGACGCCACTTATTGTTTCGATCGCCGGCGATTTTTGTTTACCGTAATCCACTCGATATTGTAGTTTCCGAGTTGGACTGGTTTGTGAGGCCTGAGCACACGTTCTCAGGGTATCTGAACTGCTGTGCGCACAGATCCGAACAGCTGGACCGGCTGATTGCGGATAGCGCCGTTATGGGGACCATCCGGGAACGCATCAATGGGTATGTCGGGTGGATGAATTTCAACAACGTGATTCCCGTAAGCTATGAAGAATTAGTGGGTGAACGAGGAGGTGGAAGTGATACCGATCAGCTGGAAACAATATGGGCCATGCAGCTAAAACTACATATCGCTGGAAACCCTCGTGAATACGGTTCGCGGCTTTACGATCCCTCTAGTGCTACGTTTTCGAAAGGGCGTATTGGGCGACACATGGAGTGTTTTGAAGAGCGGCATTTCGCACTTGTGAATTCACTGCCGCAGGATTTCATGCAGAGGCTCGGATATTCCATCGGCTCGACGATTTCTTCGAACACAAAGGAACTGCGGCTACGACCCCTGGATGTAAAGGAGCTGCCACTGGATACTCTTTACACTCCCCGATTGGTACGGGAGGGCCCGCTTGACTGGAACATTGTTGAGATCGCGGGAAAGTATTTCCCAGTTCGGCATGGCGTCGATGTCAGGTCCGTCGGCGATGCCCAGCTCGTCTCGACTAGACAAAAGGGGTTTGCGGGCTTGCGCGATGCCGTGGATGCCGTGATTCATGACGGCACCGTGGAGGATCCTTCTGCGGCTGTCCCGGAATTCACAGGCACGGAATTGGTATGCGAAGGCTATTGCGGGTTCAATATTGTTCGACACAACAGCTGTTGGTATGGTTTCGATCAAGCCTTAGGGCCGACAGATGTTGGATCGCTTGTCGAGCCCGCAATAGAAGCCCTCAAGTGGAAAGGAAGTTGTGTATCTGGTATCAGTATGGAGGATGTCAAGATGGAGATCCTCCGCGTCGTGATGGAACAACAGGACAGGAAACTTAAAGATCTGCAGAAAGAAGCGTATGACCTTAACCGCACATTTTGTGAGGTGCTCCAAAAAGCTGGTTTCGGCTGGCTCTTGAATAAGAAAGAGTTTAAGTCATGACGGCTTTAGTTCATAAGAATACATCGCCACGGTCACCTCGTCTGTCCATTATTCTATTGGACTGGAATTGTCGCGAGAGGTTCACCACGCTCGATTGGCTGTTGCAGCAAGATGTGCCGAAGGATCAGTATGAGCTTATTTGGGTAGAAGTTTATGACCGTGTCGTTGATGAAGTGATGAAAAAGGCCGATGTCGTTATCACGTGTAATCAGCAAGGCATGTATCACAAGCATGTGGGGTATAACGCCGGCTTGCTGCAGGCACGTGGTGACTTGATCTGTGTGTGTGATAGCGATGCGGTGTTCCCACCCAATTTTGTGCGTTCGGTGCTTCACTCGTTTCGCATGGAAGATGGGAGACCTGCTGTTCCATTGGTACTCATGCACTACGAATGGCGCACGTCTCTCCTCTATCCTGATGGATTAACTGATACGGCGACACTCAAAGACCATGGCCGTTGGAAATGGTGGCCTCTCATCGTGAACGAGGGTGCTTGTATGACTGTGCGTAGGGCTGACGCGATCCGGTTTGGAGGTTTTGATGAACATCCCAGTTACAAGGGGTATTTGTGCGGCCCATATGATTTGGGTTGGCGTCTGATTAATGCCGGTTGGCCGGAAGTGTGGCACGATGAGTCTGTAGCGTTATGGCACTTCGCGCACCCCGACCCAATCGGGACGAATGGCCAGCGTGCCTCGTTGAAACAGTTGCTGGAAAAGGCCTATCCGCATATCAATGGCCATGCGCTGACGGCCGTGGAGGCGTTTTCGACGGGCCGATTTCAGCCTCTTCAGGAAAACGTAGACATCTGGAAATTACGGATGAAGGATCGAGGAATCGGCTCCGAACTTGAAACTCGGTATGCCGATTTGACCGGGCCAAGTGGATATTCTTCTCGCGCTGTGTTGTCTTTGTGGATGTCTTTGGTAAGAGAAATTGTCGGGCGGTATCTTACGGATCGCTGGTGGAATCCTATTCGTGAGGCCTTGGTCTCCTTGATGGGACCACGCGTTGCGTCAAAGCTTCGTGCCGTTTTTAGAGATCACGTTGCTCCGCGTAGGGTCAATCATGAGGTACCTGCCGACCACCCGACACTGCTATGTTCTTTGAAGGGCTATAACATTGTGAAAGTCAAAGAGGAATATTATGCGGCCCCTCAGAATGTTGGCGATCTCGATCTGTCGACGGAAGAAGGAAGGGTCCACCCTGATCTATTAGTTTCTAAAAACTACGAGGGACTCCTAGAAAAGGTTCATGCCGCTTCTAGGGGATAGCCCAGGTAGGTATCGATTCTAGAAAGTTTAAGATGGGAACCTTGAGAAATTATGATCTTTTTGTGACTCATGCGTGGCGTTTTCATGAGGACTGGACAAAGTTTACCGAACTCATGGACAAGGTGCCTGGAATTTTGTGGCGTAACTTCAGCCTGCCTTGGCATGACCCTGCAATAAGTCCCAATACGGAAGCAGGGGGGCGATTCATCCGTAGTTCGTTGGAAAGCCAGATCATTCCCGTGCATGTTGTGGTTCTGCTTGCCGGGGTATATGAGACGAGGAGCGCCCGAGTGTGGGTCGACATGGAAGTCGAAATGGCAAAGAAGCACCACAAACCTATTATCGGCATGCCTCCTATCAATAAAGAGTCAATCCCTGATGGACTGCTGGCACTGTGCGACGCGAGCAGTACTTGGGAGGCGACACGATTGATTGCCATTATTGACGAAGTGCGATCCCTCCCAAGGTATGTATCGAGGCTTTCCGGCGGATGATTTGGTCATGGCTGCAGTGAGGCCGGTCTATGAAAGGGCAATGGAGTCAGCTGGCCTAGCCTGATCAGATACAATTAGTTGATCAATGCTGTACATGGGCTTATAAGTAATTGTCCAGTCGCCATTTCTGAACCTGACGGAAGAATCCTACCGAGGATCGCATAGCAGTTGGTTTACCTATTCATTAACTTGAATATGAGGTGAGTGATGACCGATACAGCTGTCGTTCTGACTCTTAGGAGAGAGCATGCAACCTCTAAGGTGGAGGGGACACGCGTCACATTCAATCCTCATCAATGCTTCGCGTTTGACAATGGCCCAGAGGATGTCACCTGTCTACATGCGCTTGGGGCGCATCTTTTAACATTGTCGGGCCTCGCCTTGGTTGGTTCGAAGAGATTTGTCGATTATCTCTTGCGGCATGTTCCTGATCTTGGGGGAAGGATTGTCGGCACGGTCTCATATGAAAATCTACCGGAGATGCATCCTCTGCACGGTCTGGCGAGTGTCAAGCTTGGAGCACTGCCCATCGAAACACAACGCGTCTTTCTCTGTGAAACGTTGGCGTTCCCACGCATGCAGATGGTGAAACAATTGTCTCAATCGGTCACTATCATTGACCTCACGGTTTTGGCCGAAATTGCGCCTGACGTCATTCCCGCCCGCGGCTGGACTCCGTTACCACGCAATATTTATCCAATCGACATTCCAGAGATCCAATTCAGGAAGGATCTGGATGTAGCCATTGTCGATTGTCCATCGCGAAATTTATCTCTGATGCCCAATGGATTGGGATATTTGAATAATGCGCTCAAGAAGACGTCGGTGTCCTTTCAAATCGTCGATCTCGATATTATTTCCTATCATCGGTTTCATGTTCATCGGCTGTTCGACATGGGGGGCAGCATCACGTTACCCGGGGATTTAGTTTTGCCGGAGGATCCTTGGCAGGCAGAGCACTACGATCTGTGGACTGCAAGTGGTGGAGGCGCTTCGGGTTCAACGGGACGCAACGAAGTATTAGAGTTCTTCAGGCCCCTCATCGACGAGACAATAGCAGCGTTGGTTGCAGCGCGACCGAAAGTTCTGGGGCTCTCTATCCAAGGATGCAATGAGGCCGCGGCGCGCGAAGTTGCGCTCGGCGTGAAGGCCCAATTGCCGGATATCACGATCGTGGTGGGTGGATTCAGTTGCTACAACGCAGATGTCGGCCGCCGTGCATTCCCGGAGTGCGACTACATGTGCATCGGCGAATCTGACCTCACCGCTGGTCCGTTATTAGAGGCATTGGCCAGAGGCGAGCGACCATTCAATCAGCCGGGTGTACTGTCCCGTTTTGATACGCCAGATTATTCCTATATTCCCGCGCCTATGATTCATAATCTCGATCAGATCGAATTCCCCAAATATGAATGGTGTGATCTGAGCGTGTACAGAAACTTCAATGACTACCAGCTGACGCCCATTATTGCCAGCCGGGGTTGTCGCTGGTCCCGCTGCACGTTCTGTGCTGAGCGGTTCTATTGGCGCATTCGTACCAAAGAGAATTTTGTTGATGAGCTGGAGTGGTTGGTCGGACAGGGCTGCCATCTGTTCATGTTCAATGAGAGCGATCTTGGCGGTATGCCTGAACGTGTTATGGAGATTTGTGATGAGATTATTCGCCGTGGCCTTCATCGCAAGGTAAAGCTTACCGGCCAGCTACGTGTGAATAAGAAACAAAATCGGGCCTTCTTTGAAAAGCTGCGAGAGGCCAACTTCGTTGCGCTTCGTTTCGGGATCGATGCTTTTTCGGAGCGTACGTTACGGCTACAGATGAAGGGGTACACGGTTGACATGATTACCCAGAATCTGAAGGACTGCTGGGAGGTAGGAATCTTTACGGAGGTCAACTGGGTTATTGGTGTTCCTGGAGAAACCGATCAAGACGTCGAGGAAGGAATCGAGCTTATCCTGAAGAACCGCAAGTATATCGGACGCTTGGCAAACATCAATCCCCTCATATTAGTAAACGGCAGCGTTTACTGGATCGATCCGGCATCTCATAACATTGTGCTCAAGGAACCCAAGGAAATCATGTACGAGAAGTATCCGCGAGCTCTTCCTGCAGACCAGTGGCACAGCATCGATCCCTATATCGATGCACAGGTTCGTAAAGAGCGATTTGAGCGCATTGTGCTTGCGCTGCACGACGCGGGATTTCATGTTGGCGCATGGGCTAACCGAGTGATTGAGGATGTCAAACTCAATCGTGACAAGGCACGGACCGGGACGTCTGGCCAGTCGATCAGCGCCGGTGAATTTGAAATTGCCGGTGGAGAAAAGGTCTGTGCTGCTTCCCGAGATTCCGAGGAACAAACGGCCCTGGAAGCCTCAAGCCAGCGCGCGCCTATCACCGATCTTAAACCATCACGGCCTACTAAGTTACTGCCGATGCTTCAGGAATCGGACATTGAATCGGAGGATGCAGCCAGACCTCCTGCAGAGCCACCGTTGTTTCAGGTTGCTGGTCAGCCGCCGCGCATGGTGCGTGAAATGGATACGCATACGATCATTTTCTACAATGGTTGGTATTATGGTATTCCCGCCGCGTTGGGCAGTATTGACGTGACAAGCTCAGAATCTGCTGCAATTGCAGGGCTTCTTCGGTATCCAACTGAAGAAGAAGTCGTTGCGGCTATAGAGGAGAGCGCCAGATGGGCGAATTCCCGCGGCCAATATGATGATCAGAAGAAACAGCGAACGTCCGGATCCTACATGCGAGCGGATAGTGTTGGTGAAATATCTGAATCCGTCGTGATCGCCACTAAACCCCGTATTCTGCGGGTCGGCAAGATGTATATCGCCGTGGATCAGGACGCCTTAAAGGATCCGTTCAGCAGGAGATCATCTGCCCGAAGAAAATCTAATGGGCAGAAAGAAAGCAATCGCGATGTCAGTGTATGGCGCCGAATGATCGAATTGTTGCCCCCATCATTTGAAGAGGAGCTACGTCGTCTCATCCGTCAGGAACGTATTAACAGGGGGAACGGAGCGCACTTAAGCGATCTACAACTCGCAGCTATGCTGCCGCGTGCTGTTGCCATCGCGTATATCAAAGAACCACTCAGGCGTAGTATGCGCTTTCTGTCAAGTCGAGGCACCGGTAACGAAACCAGGATTGGGGTAGGAGTAGAAGGGGAAGATTTCTCCATCCTGTCTGTCGTAACGAAGAACGCTCAACCGGAATTGTTATGGACTATCAGCAATTACAATCTTGTGAGGTTTGACGGCATGTTCTATGGGGTTCCGCATGGTGCCTACGTTGAATGGGATTCGGGCTTAATCGCTTCGGTTCCCGGCATGTTGGTCGGCGACAGTATCGCCGAAGTGGATCGTATGATCCGGAAACTTAGAGGGGAAACGGGTGAGATATCTGTTGCCACAAGTGATAGAGGTTCTCACGCATTGGCTTTTACGAAAAAACCAATCTTGCTTCGCACGATGCCAGAGGAAGGATACGACGTTATTTCCTATGAGGGCTGGATCTATGGCATGCCGCATGCGTTAGGAGCTATTGATCTGACCGAGATTGACGTCTTGGAAATGCCAGGTGTCATTCGTGATGTTTCTCGGGATGCGGTAGAAAATGAGATTCTGGCTCTGGCTAGTAACAATAACAGGTCGTGCAGTACCGTTGAAGCATGAGGTTATTTCAGAAAAGCAATTCTACGACCGGTATTTTACAGAACGCCCATCCATCGGCTTGGCGGGAACATCGGTTTGGTCTGCCGCAAGCCAGATGGGAACGGCTTGCGGGTAGAGATTTTTGGATAACAGGTGCGGGAACGGGATATGGTCGATGTATTGCGCTTGCTCTTGCCGCAGCCGGTGCTCGGGTCTTTATTTCAGGACGACGAATCGAGAAATTACGTGAAACGGTGGACGAGGGTACGGCACTTGGGATTGATGTACGGCAGTGTATCGTAGTCCCTGTGGATATTCGATCGGAGGAGGATCTTGTCCGTGTGGTGAAAAATATCCAGCTTGTTACCCCGAGTCTCTATGGGCTGGTGAACAGCGCCGGGCTTCCGCAACCGGCGGAAACAGCATTCCCACTCACTAGCCAAAGTGAGGCTGCCTGGACGGATCTCCTTGCTACGAATGTGACGGGTCAGTGGTTGACCTGTAGGGCGGCCATGCCGCTCTTAAGTAATGGGGACGGGTTTCGTATTCTCTTTCTATCGTCCTTCGCTGGATGGGCATCGACGCCTGGCTTCGGCGTCTATAATGTGAGTAAGTCGGCTCTCAATACGCTTGGGGTGTCCCTTGCCGCCGAATGTGCGCTGAGATATCCCGATAAGGATATTCAGATTAACGTCTTGGTGCCTGGGGAATCCCGAACAGAAATGAATCAGGGATCGACTGAAAGCCCGTATGCGGTGGTGAGTATGGTGCTGGTCCTTCTATCACATCCGCCGGGTGGTCCCAATGGATTTTTCTTCAATCGCGATGGGCGCCACCTCGCATTTGCATATACTCAAGAATATCACCAACCACTCTTGCCTGCGCACTGATGCCCGACATAGGGAAGGGCATCAGTCATGACATCGAGAAAAGCAATTAGTCTCTTGACGCATAACCGAAGCGGGTTGTGCAGTTCGGCACCTCCGGTGTCTAATGCACCAACGACATAAGATGCCACACCCTCTCTTAAACGTCGCGATTCCATGGAGTCTTAGCCACTACATTCCATTAGATGGTTTTCATCCGCTCTATCGGGCGCTATTCGATTATGCCCCGGATAACGTCAAACTTTCTGCATGGGATAACGTGAGGCTGTACGAAAGGTTATCGAATCACGCCTTCACTCGAAAGAGGGTATTGCAAGCAATTAAGAGAAAAGAGGACTGTTTTCATCGAGATGAGGGAAGTTTTGTCAAGCAGAGTTATGAGGAACATTTTTGGTTTCCCAATCAGGTTCTTACAGCCGCACTGGAGGGGGATTTAGAACTCCATCACACCGCTCCATTTCCGTCGCTCGCACGACCGTTCGTTCTGTGTTGTGAGTCGTTCGCGCCGGTCCTATTCCCGTTCGCTCAGCAAGGAAGCGGAACAATTGAGAATTGTCAGGCGGTCAAGGAACATTATAGAGGTCTTTTTTCCAATCCACTGTGCCTAGGAATCTTCTCGCATGTTCCCGACACCTTGACGGCGCTCAGTCGATTCTTGTCCGATCCGATCGTCGACCGCAAACTGTTCCCCTTTGTGGCAGGGTTGAGGGCCAATGCGGCTTCGATGGCCGACGTAGGACCAAAGCAGCCTCTCGGTAGACCTCGATTCTTGTTCGTCAATTCGGCGAACCAGAATTCCATGAATTTTTTCCATCGTGGCGGGCATCTTGTCTTGCGCTTTTGGAAAAAGTTTATCGCTGATGGTCATGATGGTCGCTTGATCATGCGGTGTGCTAAACCCAGCGATTCGGATTTACATGACTACGGCGTGGATCTGTCATGGGTACAAGCTGAGATTGGCCGTAGCATTATCTGGGATCAAGGCTACCTGGCTGGTTATGAGATGCATGCACTCATGGAAAGTGCGCATTTTTTCCTCCTTCCCAGCGCGTCTTTGCACTCCGTTTCGATCATGGAGGCTATGAGGGTTGGGACCATACCAGTGGTGTCTGACACGGTAGGTACATCCGTCTATGTCCGGGATGAGGAAAATGGGATTGTGCTCCATGGTGTGCGAAAAGAGGTCTGGCAGAAAGACGAGATGGCAGGGATCTTGGTCGATCGGTATTGTCGGAGGCCTGAGCTTGACCGGTTAGTTGTGGAACAGATGGTTCGTCGTGTCAGCACGCTTTTGGGGGATCATGCTGCATATTGGAATATGCGTGCGCGTACGATTGCCTATGCGCGGCAACAGTTCTGTGGACGGAAATTCGCCGATGAGTTTTGGCATTCTGTGTCTGACTTGTACGCCCAATTCAGAAGAACTTCCGCCACGACGGAATCTTCTTCGGATTGTCTCGTGCAGTCGCTGCGCGAGTGCACGATTCAGAATGGCGAATGGGCCCGAGTATTTGAGAGCCCAACGCAGCCCATGCTGCGAATCAAGACGGGGTATGGTACGGTCTGGGAACTGGGTGGCGCTGTAATTCATGTATATGAAAATCCTTGCATTAACCTGCATGATTGGTCTGTGTTGGCTCGGTACTATATAGCCGATGCTCCACGTATGACCTTTGCTCGGACCTTGGAGGAACTGAGGGGGAAATATCTGCATTCGCTTCAAGGGTATTCTGAGCAAGTAGGAGGGAAGTTGGTGCAATGGGCTTCAAGTATTCTTAGGCCATTTCCATTGGTCTATAAGTATGCTGCGATTGTATTGGCTGTTTATCGACGCTCTGTAGCGGGAGGCGGGTTCTTTCGGCTCAGAGTAGAACCAGAGATCGAGCTTGTACGGCAGGGCGTCAGAGGGTACAACATCATTCGCCATCGTGATCGGTTTTACGCAATCCTTCAACGAGAAGGAGAATTTTCTCCGGAAAAAGCGGAGGCCGGTGGGTATTCATCCCACTATTATGGGCGATCAATCGAAGAGGTTACCCGCTGTATCCATATGGCTAAGTCGACTTCCGAGACGGTTCTCAACGGTGATGATAGTGAGAGCGCCGCGGTAGTTATTAAGAAATTCTATGGGTTTACGATAGTTCGTCAGGGTAAGACATTTCGCGCACATAGGGAAACGGCATTCGCGATGCTGAAAAGAGATTTTGCCCCGTTTACCGCAGTCTCTCTCGAAGAAGTCCAACGGCATATTCTTTCCCTGATGATGGCCGAATCAACACGGCATCAATCGCTGAAGGATACTGCTGATCCGGTAGATGTGTCGCGAGGGGTACGCACTGAGTAGTTCTTTAATTCATCTCTGGGTCTATAATCATCAATTTCATGGAATTGGTGATCAGGTGAGCTTTGCGATCTCGGCATTTCGGCAACACGGTTACCCAGTTTCAGTAGGGCGATACCCACGTCCGAATTCATTGAATGTAGTCATCGAAGGATTTTTGTCGGAAGGCAGCCGAGATGTCCTGCTTCATTTTTGTCGTTCATCGCAAAAGCGAGTGGCGGTGATCATGACAGAACATATAGATTTTGAACATGAGCAGATATTTTTTCACGGTGCACCTCTTGGCAGCAAGAACGATTATATGCATCCAACTTCGATCGTGGTTCGGATGAAGCACTTGATGGAGTGCCTTCCCTATGTCCGATGTTTCTTTGTGTTGGGTGATTTACCTAAGCTTAAAAATATATCTTCTATGTTGCCGGACCTTGAAGTGCGTACGATCCCGTTCCCAGCCCTCAACTGTGACCCATGCCAAGTTCATGGTGGGTCGACTGAGACTGTTCATGATGTGGTATTCACAGGGGCCGTGACGGAATATCGTGCCAAGTTGCTGACGTTGTTGAATGAAGAGGGATTGTCGGTAGGGTGTCCACGGAAGTTCATATCGAGAAACCGCCGCAACGCAATCAACCAATTGGGAAAGGTAATCATAAATATTCCACAGCGTGAAGGTTGGCAGTGGTTATCGTTAATGCGGATTGTTGCTGGGATTCAAACTGGCCGAGCCACTATCTCATTGGGGACACACGATACTTCTCAAATCGCTTCCTGTTGTACTCAGCTGGATATTCGAGAACATGATTGGGTAAGTAAGATCAAGGAGTATGTCGATGACTGGAAGTCGCTCTACATTCGAGATCTGTTGAACTATTCAATCATGGCCAAAAAGTTTGAGGAGACCCGACCTTTTCCCCATGATGTCTTTGAATACTGGAGTGTAACGGACCGAGTCTCCTACTAAAAAGTTTGCTTTCCTCTGCTCAAAAAAGCAGAGAAGAGCTTCCCGCAAAGAATCTTGCATTATTAACTCGACGAATTTCTCCAGCATTTAGAATGAAGCGACAATCAGAGTCTTTCCACCGAATCTCAGCTTGAAGCATCTTTTCCGCAACAGCGTCATTGCTCGGTGGAGCGCGGCTTTTCTTGGCCCACACTTCGTTACCAGTGTAGGAGCCTTACCGCGCTATCTTTCGGATTGGGGTGCCTACCAGAGGGCTGCGCCACAAGCGCTTTCTTTACGAGATTCCTATCCGTGCCTCGCTGACCGTGTTCTTGCCACCCCGTTCGACCCGCACTACTTTTTCCAGGCTGCGTGGCTTGCCCGGCGGCTGTGCCGGACGGCACCTTCCTTTCATGTGGATATTGGTTCAAGCGTCATGATGCTCAACGTGCTAAGTGCCGGTACAAAGACAGTATTCGTGGATTATCGTCCGCTCAAGGTTCAACTCTCAAACCTCATCCCGCTTGCCGGAGATATTCTTCGACTTCCATTTCATACTGGTAGCATCACATCACTGTCGTGTTTGCATGTGCTCGAACATGTGGGACTCGGCCGATATGGGGATCCGATTAATCCTTCCGGAAGCCAGCTCGCCGCTGCGGAACTTCGGCGTGTACTTGCGATCGGCGGGAGGCTTTTTCTATCCGTACCGGTCGGCCGTGAGCGTGTCTGCTTCAACGCACATCGGGTGTTTGAACCGAGCACGGTTCGTGGGCTCTTTCAGGGGCTGGAGCTCACGTCATTTTCTCTTGTTGACGATGCCGGACGGTTTCACGAGGAGAGTTCGCCTGAAGCGACGGGCCCGCTCGAATATGGATGCGGTTGTTTTGAGTTGGTGAAGGCGCGTGAGTAGCGGGCTGCGTGCCTGGTTGGCTAAGAGCGACGTGTTTTCCTACAACGTCGTGTTGCGTGATCGTTGGATTGCGCAACAGGCCTCGAAGTTGCCGGCCGGGACGAGGTTGCTCGATGTGGGAGCGGGATCTTGTCCCTACCAAAATCTGTTCGCGCATTGCGACTACCGCTCCCAGGACCTGCAGCCGTTACAGGGAGAGCAATTGCGGTTCGGCGGCTACGGCCACATCGACTATGTGTCTGATCTGGCTTCCATTCCTGTTGCTGAAAGCAGTTTTGATGCGGTACTGTGTACCGAAGCGTTGGAACATCATCCCGAGCCGATTAAGGTCGTACAAGAGTTGGCTAGAATTGTCCGACCTGGGGGAACCCTGATCCTGACGGCACCGCTGGGGTCGGGGATCCACCAAGAGCCGTATCATTTCTATGGCGGGTATACGCCCTGGTGGTACGAGCGTTTTCTAACAGCCGCAGGATTTGAGGAGATTACGATCGAGCCGAATGAGGGCTCGCTTCGTTTTTTTGGTCAGGAGTCATTACGCTTCATTCGGGCGACGAGTCCGTTCGGTTCTGCTATCCCGACCCGGACGCGATTGTTCTGGCTTCCGATCTGGATCGTATTATTGCCCATCCTTAGTTTGATCGTACCGGTGTCTTGCGCATGGTTGGATCGATTCGACCGTGAGCGACGCTTTACGGTCGGATATCATGTCACTGCGCGACGCGCCCCGTCGCCGTAACTCATGAAGATTCTGTGTGTGATGGGAGAACATGCCTACGGCGATCCATTACGCGGGGAAGGGGTCGAACACGCGAATTTTCTTCCAGCGTTGCAGCGTTTGGGACATGAGGTGAGTTTCTTTGAATCGTTTTCGCGCGAGCCGTACGAAAGTTTCGCCGAGCTGAATCGTGCGTTGCTGTGCCGGGTGGAGGAAACAGCACCCGACGTCGTCTTTTGTGTATTGATGCAATACGAAGTGTGGACTGACACCATCCGGCTGATTCGGAGCAGCGGGACCTTCGTCATCAACTGGTCAACCGACGATTCATGGAAGTATTCGATGTTCTCCAGGTTGATTGGTACGGAGTTTGATCTCTTTGTGACCACGTATCCGGAGCTGGTGAACCGGTATCAGCGCGATGGGATTGGGAGTGTGTATGTATCCCAGTGGGCAGCTAATGCCGAAACGCTGGCGCCACCGGTTTCTGCAACGTCATGCCGGTATCAGGTGAGCTTTGTCGGTGCGGCCTATGGGAATCGCCCCGCTATGATCGAAAAACTACGCCAGGAAGGAATCAATGTCGCCTGCTTCGGCCATGGCTGGCCGGAAGGGCCTGTTGAGGCCAAGCGGGTAGGCGAGATCATCCGAGCGTCACAGGTAAGTTTGAATTTCAGTGAAGGGGCGCACGGGACTACTCACGGCGTATCCGGTCGACAGATCAAGGCCCGTGTATTCGAAGTGCCGGGTTACGGAGGGTGTCTCTTGACAGAGAAGGCTCCTAATTTGGAGCGATATTTTCGCGTCGGAGAAGAAATCCTGTCGTTTGAGGGGGAAGAGGGGTTAGTTCGAGAGGTCAGGACCCTGCTGGCCAGCCCCGATCGACGAGACCTGGTTGCGCAGAAAGGTTTTGACCGGGTGCGACGCGAGCATACCTACGATCGCCGTTTTGATGAGATGCTCAACTCGCTCACCGGACGGGTGGCAAAACGGTCCCGCCTACCAATTGGGTGGCCTGTGTTTGAGACTGCAGCAGAGGGCCATCGCCTGGGTCCGGTGCTGACGATGATTCGATCTTCGTTGATGGGGATGGCATCTCTCATCTGGGGCAGGCAACGGGGTCCGCGAGCAGCGCGTCGGTTGGCCTTCGAGCTGTCTTGGCGTCTCCGGGGAGCCTGGACGTATAGCGCGGCCGGGTGGCCCGGGCGACTCTTTTATCGAGAAAGCTGACGGTGCCGGAGCCTTTGGTTTCAGTGGTAATGTCGGTGCATGACGGAGCTGGGACTGTCGCTGCGGCGATTCGCTCCATCCTCTGGCAGACGATTCCTGACTGGGAACTGATTCTCGTGAACGATGCATCCACAGACGATACCGGTAACATTTGCCGTCGCTTCCAAGACGCGCGCATTCAGGTCATTGATGAAACAGCACAGAGAGGGTTGGCAGTGAGACTAAATCAGGCGGTCAATTCCGCCAGGGGAAAGTATATTGCCCGTATGGATGCCGACGATATTGCCTATCCTGAGCGGTTTGCCCGGCAGGTCGATTATCTTGAATCTCACCCCATGGTCGACCTGATGGGACACGGAGCCGTCTTGTTCAAACGGAAAGGGGAGGTCGTCGGACTCTATCCAAGGGCGAGCAGCCACGAAGACATTTGTCGGCGTCCCTGGTGGGGGTTTCCACTTGCCCATCCGACGTGGATGGGAAAACGGTCTTGGTTTATGAATGAGCGATACGATGAACGACTGGTGAAGGGACAGGATCAGGAGTTACTTCTTCGGACCTATCGGAAGAGTCGATTTGCAGCCCTTCCGGAATGCTTACTTGGATATCGGGTAGAAAACATTTCCGTCCGGAAATCGGCAAGGGGACGTGTGGCCTACTGCCGTCGGCTTCTGGCCGATGTTGACGATCTCCCTTCGTTGGTCTACGCGGTAAGGGGGATTGGGGTCCATAGTCTCGCTCTCGCTCGAGATGTCGTGCTTGACCTGGCCGGAACAGTCGGGGAGCGATCGCGCCGATCGTATCTGACGGCAGATCAGTCGATCAGGGTGGAGTGGGACTCAATCTGGAACCGTTCAGCATCCGAACAAGTTTGTTCATGACAAGGTCAAACGTCCTTCGCGCAATGCCGTGACATCACGATGTGTGGACTGGCCGGTGTTTTAAATCATAAGGAGTCTGATCTCAGCCGAGTCGTATCGGACATGATCGGGGCGATTCGTTATCGTGGACCGGATGATCGGGGTGTGTGGTGCGAGCCGTCAGTTGGATTTGGGATGGGGCATGCCCGACTCTCGATTCTGGATCTTTCTCCCGCGGGCCATCAACCGATGGCATCGACTTCTGGCCGATATATCCTCGCGTTCAATGGTGAAATCTACAACCATCTGGAGCTCCGTCTGCAGCTCCCACACAACCCTTGGCGCGGTCACTCTGATACGGAGACACTGCTGGCGGCTTTCGAGACCTGGGGGGTCGAAAAAACCCTTCAGGCGAGTATCGGTATGTTTGCCGTGGTTTTGTGGGATCGCGTCGAACGACGATTGATACTGGCTCGTGACAGAGTCGGAGAGAAGCCTTTGTATTACGGGTGGTATCGGGGAACGTTTCTGTTCGGTTCGGAACTGAAGTCACTGGAGGCTCACTCGAAGCGAAGCTTTGAAATTGATCGAGGAGCGCTGGCATCTTTCATGCGCTATGCCTATGTGCCTTCACCGCACTCGATCTATGTCGGTATACGGAAACTGCTTCCGGGAACCTACATCAGCATCTCGCCTGTCGACTCAGCGGGCCACTGGCCACAAGCGAGATCGTATTGGTCTGCCGCAGTGGTTGCCGCCCAGGACAGCCGTTCAGATTGGACTGATGGGATGGCCGTGGAGGAATTGAACCGGCTGTTGAGTATGGCAGTCAAGGGGCAAATGGTTGCGGATGTCCCGCTGGGCGCGTTCCTCTCGGGCGGTATCGACTCATCCACGATTGTGGCACTGATGCAGGCGCAGTCGACCAGGCCCGTAAAAACGTTTTCAATCGGGTTTGCCGAAGGCGACTACAACGAGGCAAAACATGCGAGGGAGGTTGCGACACATCTCGGCACCGATCATACCGAATTGTATGTCACGCCGGACGATGCGCTGGCAATCATTCCGCAGTTGCCGACCATCTACGATGAACCGTTTGGTGACTCGTCTGGCATTCCCACGCACCTGGTGGCGAAATTGGCACGCCGGCAGGTCGCCGTGTCGCTGTCCGGCGACGGCGGCGATGAATTATTCGGCGGCTACAACCGTTATTTTTGGGCGCGATCCATATGGGATCGGATCGGGACGATGCCGGTGGGGATGCGCCGATTGATAGGGCGTGTGCTGACCCTATACTCACCTGAGTGGTGGAATCGAGTAGGACTGGTGATGCGGACAGTGTTGCCGAACCGTTTCCGGATGTCCGCGCTGGGCGATAAAATCCACAAACTGGCCGAGGTGATTGATGTTGTCGGTCCGGATGATCTCTATCGGCGCCTGGTTTCTCAACACCGAAATCCTGCAGCATTGGTCATCGGTGCGGAGGAATGTCCGATCTGGGCGGATGAGCAGGTTCTCAGGTTGGAGCGGCAAGATTTCAGTGAAAGCATGATGTTTCATGATCTTGTCGGTTATCTCATGGATGATATTCTGACCAAGGTAGATCGTGCGGCGATGGCAGTAAGTTTGGAAACGCGAATCCCGTTTCTCGATCATCGCCTCGTGGAGTTTGCCTGGAGGCTGCCCTTGCATCTGAAAATCAGAAATGGACAAGGGAAATGGCTTGTGCGGCAGGTGCTCGACCGGTATGTGCCGCGTGAGTTGATCGAGCGTCCGAAAATGGGATTTGGGATCCCGCTCGATTCATGGCTGCGAGGCCCCTTACGCGAGTGGGCCGAAGAATTGCTGAGTGAACACCGTCTTCATCAGGAAGGGTATGTCTCTCCGGCCTTGGTTCGGCAAAAATGGGAGGAGCACTTGTCGGGCCGGCGGAACTGGCAATACTGGCTGTGGAATGTGCTGATGTTTCAAGCCTGGTTAAGGAATCATGACCGGTCGCCCGCGGCTGCTGTATCTCATTACTGAAGACTGGTATTTCTGGTCTCACCGTCTGGATCTGGCTCGTGCTGCACGAGATGCTGGATTTGACGTGACCATCGCCACCCGCGTGACGGACCATGGGAAACAGATTCAAGAAGAAGGATTTCACCTGATCCCGATCTCGCTATTTCGGCGGAGTCGCAACCCCCTTAGGGAGTTGAGTGCCATCGCGGAATTGGTTGGGATCTATCGGTGTGTTCGACCGCATCTGGTTCATCATGTAGCGATGAAACCTATTCTCTACGGGTCACTGGCAGCTTGGGTGGCTCAGGTGCCGGCCACCCTCAATGCATTTGCTGGTCTTGGGTATCTCTTTACGAATTCAGAGCGACAACGAGGAGGGCTGCATTGGCTCATGACTGCAGCGTTACGATCGGCCATTGGACGGAGCGGCTCGACTGTCCTGTTTCAAAACGAGGCCGATCGCGATGAGTTGGTTCAGACAGGTATCGTCCGACGGTCGCACACCCGTGTCATCGCCGGGTCAGGGATCGATGTCACCGCGTTCTCGGTGAAGCCTTCGCCTCAGGGGACTCCACTCGTCGTGTTACCCTCCAGAATGCTGTGGGACAAGGGAGTTGGAGAGTTTGTTCAGGCGGCCCGCATTCTCAAGGGAAAAGGAGTGGATGCCCGGTTTGTGCTCGTCGGTCGTTGTGATGAAGATAATCCGGCCGACATAGGGTGGGAACAATTATCGCGTTGGGTTGGAGAGGGAACCATTGAGTGGTGGGGGCATCGGAACGACATGTCGGCTGTCTATGAAGGCGCAACGCTTGTTGTGCTGCCGTCCTATCGGGAAGGTCTGCCGAAAGTGCTTCTTGAAGCAGCGGCCTGTGGGAAAGCGATTATTGCAACGGATGTTCCGGGCTGTCGGGATATCGTGCAGGATGAGGTCAACGGTGTTCTTGTTCCACCACGCGATTCATCCACCCTTGCCATGAGTATTGCCAATCTACTGTTAGACCCACACGCCCGCGAGACGATGGGAGTTCGAAGTCGTGAGATGGCTGTAGCGAAATGGGCCGGTCCCAAAATCAGTGAGCAAGTGCTGGGCTTGTACCATGAGCTGCTGAACGCCTCCTCTGTCGTGAATCGTTCTCCTCGGTACGTATGACCAGAGTCTTGGTGACGGGAGGAGGGGGATTTTTAGGGACGGCCCTCATTCCTGAACTAATTCGAGCCGGATTTAGGGCGCGGGCATTCTTGCGAAGTTCGTCACCAATTCCCTCGTTCAATCCCGAGGTTGAGGTTGTTGTCGGTGATGTGCGTGATGAACGACGGGTGAAGGAGGCCATGGTTGATTGTGATGCCGTGGTACATCTTGCTGCCAAGGTTCACGCGATGGATGGCCATGAACGGGAGTACAATGCAGTCAATGTAGAAGGGACCAGGCATGTGCTGGACGCGGCTGTGGCTTCTGGATCAACCAGGGTGGTGTTTGTCAGTTCAACCAAGGTGTTTGGTGAAGAAACTCAAGGGTGTGTAGACGAAACGTGCTCTCCAAGCCCTCAAACCCCCTACGGGTGGTCCAAGTGGAAAGCCGAACAGCTTGTCTCTGAATACTCGAAACGTGGTGATGTGACTGCAGTATCCCTTCGTTTGCCGATGGTCTACGGCCAGACGAAGAAGGGCAATCTGTTCCGGATGATTGAGGCGATAGACGCCGGGTATTTCCCTCCGTTGCCACAGCTCCCGGCCTTCAGGAGTCTATTGCACGTCGACAACTGTGTACAGGCGGTGCTGCGGTGTCTAAAGGTTCTGCGGTTTGATCGTGCAGCCTACATTGTGACGGATGCTGATCCCTATTCTGTGACCGATCTGTATGACCAAATAAGGGTTGAATTAGGCAAAGGTCTTCCGCGCAGCCGAATACCGTTTTGGGTTCTCAAGGGTGGGGCGCGATGTGGGGACATATTCCAGGCTGTGAGCGGGCGGCGTGCACCGTTGACGACGGCGCATCTGATGAAGTTGATCGGGAGCGCTTGGTACAGTCCTGCTGCACTCATGCGTGAAGTAGGGTATCGGCCACTGTATTCCTTCGAGAAAACCGTTCCAGGGCTGATTGCCTTTTATCGACGATCGATCGGTGCTGATCAGTGTTAGGTGTTTTCTGGAGCGACCCTCTTGTCTCCGGAGATATCGGGAAGTTTCTTTTCCCATTTCCTAAGATGACCGATAATGGTATCATCAATTCTACGTATTAACGATCGGTCCAGCTCGGTGACACTATGATGGGGCCGCATTGGATCTGTGCATATTCATGCCGGCTGTCTGATTGGATGGCGGCGCAACAATACACATGATGCTCTTTGTCCTCCCTGCGCTCTTGGCCTTCGTATGTGCCTGGTGGCTCACAAAAAACTTGTGTTCACCGAAGTCATTTCTCTCCATTCTCGCTCATCCCAACGAACGGACATTGCATGCGATGCCGACTCCCCAAACGGGAGGGTTGGCCGTCGTCGGCAGTGTCGTGATCAGTCTTGTTCTGGCCGCGAGTATTTTGGCCATCACGCAACCCGCGAAACCTGTGTTGCCGAAGGGAATGGCGTCGGGGAGTGTCTGGATTGTCACCTCGATGCTCCTCATCTTTGTCGTGTCCTTCATCGATGATTGGGTTGGGCTTCCCGCTATCCTCCGATTGGGTATCCAAGCCGGCTCCGCTTGCATCATTATCGGGGGGATCGGGCTGACGTTGTCTACTATTCCAATACCTGGAGGACCGACTATCTCGTTGGGGATCGTTGCCGTTCCTATCAGTGTCTTCGTCATTCTGTGGATGGCGAACCTCTATAACTTCATGGATGGGATGGACGGGTTTGCCGGTGGAATGACGTTTTTTGGGTTCGGATTTCTCGCCTATCTCGGGTGGCAAGCGCATTTTCCGGTCTTGCTTATTATCACAGTATTTGTGGCCATGAGTGCGCTGGGATTTCTTCTCCATAATTTTCCACCGGCGCGCATTTTTATGGGAGATGCGGGGAGCATCACGCTCGGATTCTTGGCAGGGACATTGATGCTTCTTGGGGTTCGCGAGCGAGTGTTCGAAATATGGGTGCCGATTATGATCTTCTCTCCATTTATTGTGGATGCGACAGTGACGTTGACTAGTCGGGCATTCCGCCGAAGGAAGATCTGGGAAGCGCATCGGGAGCACTATTACCAGCGGGTGGTGTTGTGCGGATGGAGTCATCGGCGGACGGTACTTGCGGAATATGGAGTCATGATTGTGTGTGGAGGGCTGGCCCTGTGGTATCACCACTCAACGGATGGTCCGCGACTATTTATCTTTGGGATATGGCTGGGCCTGTTTTTTCTACTCGCAATCCTGGTGTCTCTGCTGGAACGAAGGACAACGCGCATGCCCCCCGTTTTAGACAAGACAGTGAGAGAGGGGAAGAAAATGATGCAAGCTGTCCCTAGTCAAGATTCTTCCAGAGTACCCGTCAAAGCCTAACCTATTCCGTAAGTCTCTGATTGCCTTTGCGTATAAATGATGAGTGTGCAGTTTGAACGGGTGCAATTTCAGGCGAGACGGGCGGCGGGTTGGACCACAACCGCGCTTGGTTTCACGATTCCGATCTGGGTTGTGGCGGATAGCATTCTTGTCGGGCTGCTCGTCGCATGTTGGGCTGCATGTGGCGAATGGCGCGAAAAATTTCGCCGGATCGCCACGAGTCCCGTGGCTGTGAGTGCTATTCTGTTGTTCGCGTGGTTGCTGCTTGGAACCATGTGGGGAGAGGGAGATTTGGAAGAACGAGCCATGTGGGTCAAGAAATACGCCAATCTCCTGTTCATTCCGTTGTTGATTTCGATGTCGATCGACGATCAAGAACGAAATCGTGCACTTCTCGCGCTTGCGGTATCACTGGCTGTGACACTCATGCTGTCCCTGGTCTTGAGTGCTGGGTTGTTCTCGCCTAAGGAGGGCCTTACATGTGATGCCAATAACCCATGCGTATTTAAGAAACACACGACGCATAGCCTGCTGATGGGGTTCGGTGCCTTATTGTTTGGTGTGTTGGCTTGGAAAACTTCACAGCGGTGGGTTCGATGGGGCTGGGGGATGGCGTCATGTCTGGCCGCAAGTAATGTCTTATTGATGGTGCAGGGCCGCACAGGCTATGTGGTGTTGGCCGGACTTGCCATGGTGGCCTTCCATGGCTATTTGGGGTGGCGAGGCCTGCTGGGAGCAACCATTGCCCTCAGCGTGATATTTATGATGGCATACCATGTCTCTACCGCTTTTCACGAGAGGGTCGATCTTGTCGCAACCGGTGTTACGCGGTGGAATCCTCAGATGGCCACTTATGATGGGGTCACCGAGCGAATGGAATTTTTTTATCATACGGTCGAGATCATTCAGAATCATCCGCTGATGGGTGTGGGTACTGGAGGGTTTGCGAAGGCCTACGCTGTACAGGTCCAAGACCTCGGTTTGCCTGTCCCAACTCATCCTCACAATCAATACCTCCTGGTTATGGCACAAGTTGGAGTGGTTGGGATCTGCCTGCTGCTCTGGCTATTTGTGCAACAGTGGCGATCGGCATCTCATGCCGTCGATGCGGCCCATGGAATGCTTGCTCAAGGGGTGGTGGTTACCATCGCAATCGGTTGTCTTTTTCAACCTGCGCTCATCGACCATACCGAGAAACTGTTCTACTGCTTGCTTTCCGGTCTCTTGTTTTCTGGAACCACTCTACAATTTGAGGCTAAGATATGAAGCTTTCAGCCTATATCATCGCCTACAACGAAGCTAAAAAGATCGCCGCTACAATTAACAGTGTGCTTTGGGCGGACGAAATCATTGTGGCTGATTCAGCCAGTACGGACGAGACCGCTCGGATCGCAGGAGATTTAGGGGCTCGCGTCGTCCAGATCCCTTTCCATGGATTTGGCGATCTGCGGAATCAAGCCATCAAGGCCTGTACCCATGAATGGATTTTCAGCCTCGATACGGATGAACAGTGTACGCCGGAAGTCCGCGATGAAATCCTCAGGGTCCTAGCTGGTACTCCAGCGCACGATGCCTATCTTGTGCCCAGGCGGAATTATTTCATGGGTCGCTGGATCAAGCATTCCGGCTGGTATCCGAATTTCCGTCAACCACAGCTGTTCAAGAGAGGATGCATGAAGTACGCGGAGTCACCGGTCCATGAAGGCTACGAAATGTTGACGAGCAAGCCGGTGGGTCGATTGGAACATGCGATTTGGCAAATCCCATTCAGAGATTTTGAAGAAGTGGTCAAGAAAGCCAATCGCTATTCATCGCTCGGCTCGCTCAAACTGGCTGATCAACGCGTGTCGATGGGAACCGCTTTGTGGCACGGCATTTGGTCGTTCTTGAAACACTACATCGCGAAGCGAGGGTTTCTCGATGGCTGGCCAGGGTTTGTGATCGCGCTTGGAAACTTTGAGGGCACATTCTATCGGTATGCCAAACGGTTTGAGCAACAAGAGCTCTGGCCAATCCCTACGCAAGCGCCTCTTCGTCGCCACGGCGATTCACCTTCAAAATGAAAACAGCACTGATCGTGACGACTTACAATCGTCCGGATGCGTTGGGAGCGGTGCTGGAAGGGTATTGCCGTCAAAGCGATCAAGATTTTGAGCTCGTGGTTGCCGATGATGGTTCGAAGGAAGACACGGCGGAGGTTGTGCGGCAATTCGCAGAGCGTGCACCGTTTCGGCTGACACATGTCTGGCATGAGGACCGTGGTTTTCGAGCCGCTGCCATTCGCAATCGCGCCGTGGCGTCGTCCAGGGCCGACTATATTGTGTTCACCGATGGGGACTGTATTCCCTCACGTCATTTCGTGCGTGTCCATAAACAGCTTGCCGAACCGGGCTACTTTCTGGGAGCCAATCGTGTGTTGCTTTCGGCTGGATTGACGAATCGTGTTCTGTCTCGACAGTTGTCAATTCATAGCTGGCGCGTAGTCGATTGGATCCTGTCCTGGTCGAAACGAGAAGTCAATCGCGTGCTCCCGCTGATGGAACTGCCGGATGGTCCCTTTCGAAAATGGAGGTCTGACCGCTGGGAAGGCATCAAGACTTGCAACTTTTCTGCATGGCGTGCAGACCTCATTCATGTGAATGGATTGGATGAATCGTACGAAGGATGGGGGCTCGAGGATTCTGACTTGGTCATTCGACTGCTCCACGCCGGAGTGAAGCATAAGAGCGCGCGCTTCGCCGCGACGGTGTTTCATTTATGGCATCCGGAGCAGGACCGCATGGGGCTCCCCGACAATCAGAAACGGCTGGATGATCTCCTGCGTTCCTCGGCCTTTCGGGCTGCCGTTGGGCTCGAGCAGCACCATGCAGTGTCTCTGGATCATCAATCCGCAACAAGGCGACGGGCAACGCCATGAAGCGGGAGTTCAACAGTGTGTTGGTCGTATGTACGCGTCGCATAGGAGATGTACTCTTAGCCACGCCGGTCATTCGTTCGCTCAAGGCCGCGTTGCCAAACGTGATGATCGACATGCTTGTATTCGAAGGGACTCAGGATATTCTCTCCGGCAATGCGGATATCCATCGAGTCTGGACCATCGCCGAACGTCCCGCGATTCGTCCCCATCTCGCCTTGCTGCGTTCGCTGTGGCGACGTTACGACGTCGCTTTGTCGGTGCTGGCGGGAGATCGTCCGACCTTTCATGCCTGGGTTGCAGGAAGGTATTGTGTAGGGACGCTATTGCCCGATAAAAAATCCTGGTGGAAGCGGAGATTGCTGAATCACTGGATCCCGTTTGATAATCTCCATACTCATACGGTTGCCATGAATCTCAAGCTACTTACCCCGTTGGGTATTACACCACTCGGTACTCCCGTGGTGAGTTGGACGGATGAGGATGCACGATCTGTTGGCACCCTGTTCCCTGATGTCAGGAATGCTCAGTCCTACGCCGTGCTGCATGTGTCACCAAAGTTTGCCTACAAAACTTGGACCGTCGATGCGTGGGTGGCGCTTGGACGGTGGTTGATCGATCGTGGGCTCATCGTCGCTGTGACGGGGATCGAAACGGCTGAGCAGTCGTATTGTGATCAGATCATTCAGGGGCTACCCAAGGCCGTTAATTTAATAGGCCGGGTGACCTTGCCGGCTCTAGGCTGTCTCTTAAGTCGCGCTGCGTTGTATGTTGGAACGGATACCGCAGTCAGTCATATGGCCGCTGCCGTCGGAGTGTCCTCCGTCGTTCTATTTGGTCCCTCCAATCCCGTGAAGTGGGGGCCTTGGCCGAAGGACTTTCCTTCAACCGCACAAAGCCCGTGGCATAAGCAAGGATCACAAAGGCAGGGCAATGTGTGGTTGCTTCAAGGTGAAGCGGAGTGCGTACCTTGCCTTGCCGAAGGATGTGATCGTCACGTGAATAGTCTGAGTGACTGCCTCCAGCGATTATCTGTGCATCGGGTGATCCAGGCTGCTGAGGCCATGCTCAGAGAACAAGAAAACAACGGCGCAGTGCCAACTGGCGTATGAAACAGTCAACTGCAAAGCTATTCCATTTCCTCGCAGGGCGATTTGGCGGCCGGGTCCTTGAGTACCGGTCGATTCTCGTCCTGAGTACGCAACTGCTGCTGATTTTCGCGGCCAACCTGACGGCATTTGCGCTGCGATTCGATGCGAATCTTCCCCGCGCGTATCGGAAGATCATGTGGGATTTCATGCCTGCCGTGTTGTTGGTCTACGGTATCGGCTTGTGGGTGTTCGGGATTCAGCGAGGGCTCTGGAGATATGTTGACCTTCGCGATCTTTGGAGAATCCTGCTTGCCTCGGTGAGCAGCGCCGCGGTGTTTTATGGAGTGATCCATCAATTCGGCGGTGTGACGCAATATCCTCGATCCGTGATCATCCTGACGGGCCTATTGACGGCACTCTATTTGGCAGGCAGTCGATTGGCTGTGCGAGGGTTCCGGGAGTGGATTCAGGTATTTGATCCGAGTGCGCGACGTGTCTTGATCGTCGGTGCAGGGCATGCGGGCGAGCTCTTAGTCAGGGACATGCTGTATGATGCGAATTACCACTGCTATCCGGTGGGGTTCGTGGATGATGATCCGATCAAGCGCAAGATGAACATTCATGGAGTTCCTGTCGTAGGAGTCATTGCAGACATCAAGAGGGCCGCCGAACGGTTGAAGGTCGACGAGATCATTGTGGCTATCCCTTCCGGCTCCACAACGGTGAAACAGAAGATTCTTGCGGCGTCAGAAGGCTGTTCGGTGCCGATCAAGACGTTGCCCGATGTCAAGCAATTGCTCGGTGATCCTGTCTCACTGCAACACGTGCGACCAATGCGTGTCGACGATCTGCTCCAGCGTGAGCCGATTCGGACGGATTTCCAAGAGTTGTCTCCTCACATCAGTGGGAAAACGCTTCTAGTAACGGGAGCAGGAGGATCGATCGGATCAGAACTTTGCCGACAGATTGCTCAGCACAAGCCCAAGGCTTTGATCTTATTTGAGCGTTACGAAAATACGCTCCATTCGCTATTGCTGGAGTTACACACAGCCTTTCCAACGGTGAACATTCTCCCCATCATCGGAGATGTGACCGTGCCGGATCGTGTGGCGGAAGTGTTTCGCCAGACCTGCCCTGACATTGTGTTTCATGCCGCTGCGCACAAGCATGTTCCTCTGATGGAACTGAATCCGAAAGAAGCCATCCGCAACAATATTCTAGGCACCCGTATTGTTGCCGAGGCCGCTGTCAAGGCAGGCGTCGGCCGATTTGTCCTGATTTCCACAGACAAGGCTGTCAATCCTTCAAGTGTGATGGGTGTGACGAAGAGGATTGCCGAGCATATGATGCAAGAGTTCAATAGTCCCGGTCTCACAAAGTTCACGGTGGTGCGGTTCGGGAATGTGCTGGGCAGCAACGGGAGTGTGGTCCCTCTGTTTACGGAACAGATCCGCAAAGGAGGGCCGGTGACGGTCACCCACCCAGAGATCAAGCGGTTTTTCATGACCATTCCGGAAGCCGTGCAACTCGTACTCCAGGCGAGTGCGATGGGGCGGGGAGGGGAAGTCTTTGTCCTCGATATGGGAGAGCAGATCAAGGTGGCTGATTTGGCCAGGAACATGATCGTCTTGGCTGGACTGGTTCCAGGGAAAGATATTGACATTGTCTACACCGGCCTGCGGCCTGGAGAAAAGATGTACGAAGAACTCTTTGAGGAACAGGAACAAGTCGAACCCACAGCCCATGCGAAGATCAATCGAGCGAGTGGGGCTCCGGTTTCCATTGGTGAGCTGGATCAATGGCTAGAGATGTTGCAAACGAATCTCCCTCGTTGTGATGAAGATGAGCTCCTTCAAGATCTCAGGCGCCTGGTGCCGAGCTTTCAACCAGCCATCCCTCAGCGTGTGTCGTGATGAGGCAGTATGGCGCCTGCGTGCAATATGTGTGGTTTGATCCAGTGCGGTCCATAAGAGGATCATAAAGAGATGAGCATCCTGGTCACCGGTGGAGCGGGGTTTATTGGGGCCAATTTTGTGCTCGACTGGTTGACACAGCATGATGAGTCTGTGGTCAATCTCGACAAGCTCACGTACGCAGGCAATCTGGAGAGTCTCGTTAGTCTCGAAAACGATGAGCGGCATATCTTTGTGCGAGGTGATATCGGCGATGTCGCGCTCGTCGATAAACTATTGAAGGAGCATGGTCCGCGAGCGGTCATTAATTTCGCCGCTGAAAGTCACGTTGATCGCTCCATTCATGGGCCTGGTGAGTTTATCCAGACGAACATCGTCGGTACCTTTCACTTGCTTGAATCGGTGCGTGCGTATTGGGATGCATTGGAAGGCGAAGCCAAACAGCGTTTCCGGTTTTTGCATGTCTCCACGGATGAGGTGTACGGCTCATTGACCCAAGATGCGCCGGCTTTCAGTGAAACGAATCGCTACGAGCCCAACAGCCCCTATTCGGCAAGCAAAGCAGCCAGCGATCATCTCGTCCGCGCCTATCACCAGACCTATGGCCTGCCGGTTCTGACCACCAATTGTTCGAATAATTATGGTCCCTACCAATTTCCAGAAAAGCTCATTCCGTTGGTCATTCACAATGCATTATCTGGCAAACCACTGCCCATTTATGGTGACGGCCAACAGATCCGTGACTGGCTGTATGTCAAAGACCATTGCAGTGCCATCCGTCGGGTGCTCGAATCCGGGCGTGTGGGAGAGACCTATAATGTCGGTGGGAAGAACGAAAAGGCTAACCTCGATGTGGCGTATACGCTTTGCGATATCCTGGACGAACTTGCTTCACCGTCTGCACGACAGTTAGCGCTTACCAGTTATCGGTCTTTGATTATCTTCGTGAGAGATCGGCCAGGCCACGACCGTCGGTATGCGATTGATGCGAGCAAGCTTGAGAGCGAGCTGGGTTGGAAACCTCAGGAAACCTTTGCAAGCGGTGTTCGCAAGACGGTTATGTGGTACCTGGGGAACCAGAATTGGGTCGCTAATGTCACCAGTGGAGCATACCGTGACTGGCTTGATCGACAATACCGGACCTGAGCGAAATGAAGATACTATTGACCGGAAAGTGTGGCCAAGTTGGTTTTGAATTGCAACGTGCGCTGGCTTGTCTCGGAGAAGTGTGTGCCGTAGATCAGGCTGATTGTGACTTGGCGGATGTTTCCGCTATTCGCGAATTGGTGCGAGTATCTAAACCTGATGTGATCGTCAACCCTGCCGCGTATACTGCAGTTGACAAGGCTGAGTCTGAGCCAGATCTCGCCCATGCGGTTAATGCTGTGACTCCGGCCGTACTCGCAGAAGAAGCGAAAACTCTTGGCGCATGGATTGTGCATTACTCCACAGATTATGTCTTTGATGGGAGTAAGTTGGGTGCGTATGTGGAAGATGATGCCACGAATCCACAGAGTGTCTATGGACGAACCAAGAGAGCTGGTGAGATCGCACTGCAGTCAAGTGGGGTACGTCACCTGATTTTTCGGACGAGTTGGGTGGTAGGGGCCCATGGTCACAATTTTGCCAAAACCATTTTGCGCTTAGGTGCGGATCGAGAAAGCCTGAATGTCGTGGCCGACCAATATGGGGCGCCGACATCTGCAGCCTTACTGGCTGACGTGACGGCGCAGCTTATTCGGCAAAGGCAGTGCAAGGGGGAGGAGAGCTTTCCGTTTGGTTTGTATCATCTTGTGGCAGGAGGGGGAACAAATTGGTGTGACTATGCACGGTTTGTCGTATCGGAAGCCCGCACTCTCGGAAGGGCACTCAGGCTCTCGCCGGATTCCATTCATGCCATTACCTCTGCTGAATATCCGTTGCCTGCAACGCGACCAGCCAATTCCCGACTGGATACCAGGAAGCTGCGCAGTGAATTTGACCTCGAATTACCTGATTGGCAAAGTGGTGTTCGGCACGTCCTTCGACAGATTCTGGTGAACTAATGGGTACACGCAAAGGGATCATACTCGCTGGCGGTGCGGGGAGTCGCTTGCATCCGGCCACGTTAGCCATCAGCAAGCAGCTGCTGCCTGTGTTCGATAAGCCGATGATTTACTACCCACTTAGTACGTTGATGTTGGCGGGGATTCGAGATGTTCTCATCATTTCTACGACACAGGACACCCCTCGATTTGAAAAAATGTTGGGAAGCGGGAAGCAGTGGGGACTGAGCATTCGCTACGCAGTCCAGCCTTCGCCTGATGGTCTCGCACAGGCCTTTCTTATCGGTGAATCGTTCATCGGGAACGATCCTTCAGCGTTGGTGTTGGGGGACAACATCTTCTATGGTCATGATCTCAACAATCTGCTCGGGAATGCGATGGCTCATACCATGGGAGCGACAATCTTTGCCTACCATGTTCAAGATCCACAACGATACGGTGTGGTTGAGTTTGATGCAAAAGGCACAGTGCTCTCGCTGGAAGAAAAGCCAAAACAGGCGAAATCCAACTACGCCGTAACCGGTCTATATTTCTATGATCAGCAGGTAACGGATTTTGCCAAACGCTTGAAACCGTCGTTCCGTGGCGAGTTGGAAATTACCGATCTAAACCGCTTATATCTAGAGCGAGGCCAGTTGAATGTCGAAGTGATGGGCCGTGGCTATGCCTGGCTGGATACTGGTACGCATGAATCACTCCTCGATGCTAGTCAGTTCATTGCCACACTTGAAAATCGGCAGGGTCTAAAGGTGGCATGTCCTGAGGAAATCGCCTACAGGCAGCAGTGGATTGATGCCAGTCAACTAGAGAAACTCGCAGAGCCGTTATTGAAGAACGGTTACGGGCAATATCTGTTACGGGTGCTCAAGGAAAAGCTTCTGTGAAAGAATAACACAAACGAGGTTGTTGCCGGTTGGTCAAGTTATTGTTTTGCAAAGTCCGATCTGTCAGGTATCATAACCCTTCACCACAGTCGTCGAGTACACCTCTTGGCGTTGCCACATAAACCAACAAGACGACACTCTGTACAGAAGAGACGCTCTCCTGCTCTTCCTGAAGAAATTAGTTTGTTTGCCACCGATGTGGACGGAGTCCTCACTGATGCCGGTATGTACTATTCCGAGTCGGGCGACGAATGGAAAAAGTTCAACACCCGCGATGGGATGGGAATCAAACTCTTGCAGAAGGCTGGGCTCATTACGGCCATTGTGACTCAAGAGCGAACGCGATTGGTGGCCAGGCGGGCGGAAAAGCTTGCCATCCCTGAGCTCCATCAGGGCGTGATGGATAAGCTCTCGGTGATCCGAGAGATGGCCGCACGGCACAGGCTCTCGCTTCAGCAAGTGGCGTACATTGGTGACGACGTCAATGATATTGAAGCCTTGAAAGCGGTGGGATTTGCGGCAGCTCCTGCAGACGGCATTCCCCAGGTGTTGAAGGTCGTTGACTATATCTGTCAGAAGAAAGGTGGCGAAGGAGCAGTCAGGGAGCTCGCTGAGTTGATACTCCAATCGCGAGTCGAAGTGAAGGCGGACAAGCGGAGGGGGAGAGTGAGGAGGAAGAATGGGTAACAGGCATGCCGTCTATCCGGTCATTATGGCGGGAGGAAGCGGGACCAGGTTTTGGCCCTTGAGCCGACATCTGTTTCCCAAGCAGCTGTTGCGGATCGGCGGCGAGCATACCTTGATTCAGCAAACGATGCGGCGTGTGCTTGGCTGTGCCCCGGCAGCCAATGTCTTGATTTCGACCAATGCCGCACAAGCTGACCTTATTCGCGTGCAACTCATCGATTGGAAAGAGGAGCTTGCTCAGGGGTTCGTGTTGGAACCGGAAGGACGGAACACGGCCCCTGCCATTGCCTTGGCTGCTCTGGAGGCTCAGCGACGGGATCCTGATGCAATCATGCTGGTCGTACCTGCCGATCATGTGGTGACCGGTCAGCGAGATTTCGAAGCGGCGGTTCAACTGGCCTGTCAATTGGCGGAAGCAGGTTACTTGGTGACCTTCGGCATTAAGCCGATTCGTCCGGAAACCGGTTATGGATATATCAAGCCGAACGACAAGGTTGCATTGGGGAAACGAGGAAAGCTGTGGGGGTTCTCAGTTCACAAATTCGTGGAAAAGCCCAATGTTGTCAAGGCGACGCAGTATCTTAAGGCCGGCAACTATTATTGGAACAGCGGGATGTTTATCTGGCGGGCTGCGACGATTTTGGAAGAGATTCGCCGGCATCAACCTGCCATTGCCAGAGCGATGGATCGAATCAGCGCACTTTGTATGAGTCAGGCACCCAAGTCAGGCATTGAAGATCTCTATCGAACCATCAAGCCAGTCTCCATCGATAATGGTGTGATGGAACGCTCGTCGAAGGCGGCCGTGATCCCGGTGACTTTCAAATGGTCGGATGTCGGGAGTTGGGGGAGCTTGGATGAAGTGGCCTCGAAGGATAAGGCCGGGAATGTGACGACAGGGCGAGTGGTCGATCTGGAGAGTCGCCGGTCCATCGTCTATGCCGACAGGCGGGTTGTGGCGACGATCGGATTGCAAGATATGGTCGTGGTGGATACACCGGACGCGACGTTGGTCTGCCCGAAGTCGCGGGCACAGGATGTGAAAAAGATCGTCGATATTCTGAAACAGCAGAAGGCGCCGGAACATTTGGAGCATCTGACCGTTCAGCGCCCATGGGGCTCATATACCGTGTTGGAAGAGGGCCCGGGATTCAAAGTGAAACGTGTGACGGTCAACCCAGGCGGGCGACTCTCGCTCCAAATGCATCATCAACGCAGTGAACATTGGGTGGTGATTGCCGGTACCGCACGGGTGACCAGGGGTGAAGAGATTTTTGACTTGCAGGTTGGGCAGAGTACGGCCATCCCGGTGAAGACGCAACATCGCCTGGAAAATCCAGGGCATGAGACCGTGCATATCATCGAGGTACAGAATGGCCCGTATCTTGGTGAGGATGATATCGTCCGTTTTAAGGATGATTACGGAAGAACTGCGAGTCGCTGGTAAATTAGCACGATGACAGGCCGACACCATGTCAGAGTTCTTGCTTGGTAGCTTGTCGGCATAGCGGAGATACCTATGGGTTTATTTCGCGAATATGACCTTCGAGGAATCGTCGGCACCGAGCTGACGGAGGAATTGGCCGAGCGAGTGGGGCTTGCGTACGCCACCTATGCAAGCAAACGCGGAGTCAAGACAATCAGCGTAGGTCGTGACGGTCGTCTCAGTTCTCCCCTGTTACATCAGGCGCTACTCAAGGGGCTTCTTGCCGGTGGGCTTGATGTCATCGATATCGGGATATGCTCCTCCCCGTTGGTGTATTTCTCGTTGTTTACCCTTCCTGTCGGCGGCGGCATCATGATTACCGGGAGTCACAATGCGGCGGAGTACAATGGGTTTAAGATCTGTCTCGGGAAAACGGCGATCCATGGGGAAGAAATTCAAGAGCTTCGGCGAGTCATGGAACAGGGTGTGTTCAGCACGGGGAGTGGGCGTCTTTCTGAACATCCCATTATTCCGGATTATCTGAAATACATTGAGAAAAGTTTCCCACACGTTAAGGCGCAGAAACTCCATGTCGTGATCGATTGTGGGAACGGCGCGGCTTCTCTTGTCGCCAAGCAAGCGCTTGAATTGTTGGGGTGTAAGGTCACGGGACTGTATTGTGACCTGGATGGGCGTTTCCCCAACCATCATCCGGATCCCACGGTGCTTGAGAACCTGTCCGACCTGATGCAAGCGGTGAGGGATCATCGAGCTGATGTGGGAATCGGCTATGATGGAGACGCAGACCGAATCGGCGCAGTGGATGAGCAGGGGCAGGTGCTCTGGGGAGATCGTCTCTTGGTGCTGTACGCCCGAGATATTTTGCTTGAGAAGCCAGGGAGTACGATCATCTCGGAGGTCAAGGCATCCCAAAGCCTCTACGATGACATCGCCAAGCGTGGTGGGCGTGCCGTGATGTGGAAGACCGGACATTCGTTGATCAAGGCGAAAATGAAAGAAGAGGCGGCAGTGTTGGCCGGAGAAATGTCGGGGCACATGTTTTTTGCGGATCGTTATTTCGGGTATGACGATGCCGTGTATGCGTCCTGTCGACTTGTGGAAATCTTGGCGAAAGCGCAACAGCCGCTTTCAGCGTTGGTGTCTGATCTGCCCCAGTCGGTCGTCACACCTGAGATACGAGTGGATCTCCCAGACACGATCAAGTTTGATGTGGTGGAGCGTGTTCGTAACAAATTCACGGAATACCTGCAGACCAAACAGGGGCTTGGCCCGAAGAAACTGGCACTGAGAAATTTGATCACGATCGACGGGGTCCGTGCGATATTCGATGATGGATGGGGCCTGATCAGGGCTTCCAATACCCAACCGGCCTTAGTGCTGAGATTTGAAGCGACCTCTTCCGACCAACTCAACGCCATTCGAGCGCTTATCGAGGAGGAGCTGAGGGAGGCCAAACGATCGCTTGCGTGCTGAAATTTCTCTCTACGTGGATTAGTCTTGCTCGTCTCCGTACCAGCATCGGTCGTCCTGCCGCTATAGGGGCCGTTTTGTTCACTCTCTTGGTTCCCCTTGAGACAACTGCCGCCGAGGGATTGGGTGAACCAGCGCGCCCCTTCACCGTTGGAGAACGGCTGACCTACGAGGTCTCCTGGCTCAATCTAACTGCTGCAACTGCCGTGATGGAAGTGGCTCCTACGGCAGGGAGAGAGGGGACCTCCTCCACCGCCAAGTTGATTGGGACAGCACGGTCCACACCGATCATCACGAAGTTCTTTCCTGTCGACAATCGAGTGGAGTCGGAGCTGGATTTGGGCACCCTTACGCCGGAACATCTGACCTTCCGGAGGCGCGAAGGAAAAAAGAAAGAGGATATCGAATATACGTTCCACCAGAAGGAAGGGACGGTCACTGCCGTTAGAGGGGGAACGACCGAGTCCTTATCCATTCCAGCCGGGACTCACGACATCATTTCATGCCTCTACTATACCCGTGCCGTGTTGCCGCCCAGGCCGGGAGCCTCACTCAGGATGAACGTGTATCATGATAAGAAAAACCGGCCGGTTGAGGTACGGGTCGAAGGAATCGAGTCTCTTGAAGGGGGCTGGGGGAAAGTGGAGACCGTACGAGTGAGGGTAATCATGCCGTTTCACGGTCTCTTCATGAATAAAGGGGATATTCATGTCTGGGTCACCAATGATGAACGAAAGATCCCTGTTCGCATGAAAGCGAAAGTCGTACTTGGGGCCATCGTCGCCGACCTCGTTGATGGTTGGTCCAGAGTCGGCAGTATCAAGCCGGGGTCTTGAGTAGGAGGTTGTTGTTCACGTAGGATAAACCCGTTATACTGAGTCGCAGGATGAGACAATTTCCCATCACATTAAGCCAGTTTATCATTCGGAGTCAGGCGTCGTATCCAGGTGCGACCGGAGAATTTTCCAGTCTGTTGACCCAAATCGGCCTGGTCGGCAAACTAATTTCTCAAGATCTTCGGCGTGCAGGGTTGATCAATATCCTTGGGACGACCGGTGAGACCAATGTCCAGGGAGAGACCGTCAAGAAGCTGGATGCCATTGCGAACGACGACTTCGTCAAGGTCTTTCAAGCCAGCGAGCATGTCTGTGCTCTGGCCTCGGAAGAAATGGAAAATCCGCTCTCGCTGCCGAACAATTGGCCGCATGGCAAGTATATGCTGCTCTTCGATCCCCTGGACGGATCGTCCAATACGGACAACAACATGCCGCTCGGGGCCATTTTTTCCGTACTCAAGTACGGCCGAACGGATCGATTACCGACAGAAGCCGATTTGATCCGCCGAGGAACTGAACAAGTTGCAGCTGGCTATCTCCTGTATGGGTCGAGCACGATGCTGGTGTACACCGTTGGACAAGGCGTCTATGGATTTACCTTGGATCCTGATATCGGTGAGTATTTATTGTCGCACGAGCGAATGAGGATTCCTGAAAAGGGCAAGGTCTATGCCGCCAATGAAGGGAATTATAACAAGTGGCCTGATGGAATAAGGAAGTATTTGGATTCGCTTAAAGTCACTGATAAGGCGACGGGGCGCCCCTATAGTGCGCGGTATTCCGGATGTTTGGTGGCCGATGTGCACCGCCTGTTGCTTGGAGGGGGAGTCTATCTCTATCCAGGGGAAGTCGATAAGCCTGAAGGAAAGCTGCGATTGCTCTACGAGGCGAATCCGCTGGCTTGGGTCGTTGAGCAGGCAGGAGGGAAGGCCTCAACCGGCACGACGAGAATTTTGGACGTTGAAGCTAAAAAATTACACCAGCGCGTGTCGCTGATCATCGGGAGTCGTCTCGATGTCGAGCAGGCTGAGGCGTACATTCAAGGGAAAGCCTAGTCACGCATCATTTTGACCTGTGGGAGCTGTCTGGAGGGAATTATGGGAGATCGGGTTCAAGAGATTCTCAGTTGGTATGGTAGCGACAATGCCGGAACAAAGACGAATATCGCCCGCATGCTGCGTTCCGGAAAATTGGCTGGGACCGGCAAGTTAGTCATTCTCCCGGTGGATCAAGGATTTGAGCATGGTCCGGCTCGGAGTTTTGCACCGAATCCATCCGGATACAACCCCCACTATCACTTTCAACTCGCCATTGATGCTGGTTGCAATGCCTATGCGGCACCACTCGGGTTTTTGGAAGCAGGGGCGAGTGAGTTTGCGGGGCAGATTCCCCTCATCCTCAAGCTCAATAATCATGATGTGTTGCATGACGACAAGGACCCGCTGCCATCTGTCACAGGCAGTGTGAACGATGCTCTTCGGTTAGGGTGTTCGGCCGTCGGGTTCACGATCTATCCCGGGTCCGCCCATTGCAGCGCGATGTACGAGCAACTGCAAGCTATTGCAGAAGAGGCCAAGGCCAGTGGTCTGGCCGTCGTGGTGTGGTCTTATCCGCGAGGATCAGCCCTGAGCAAGGAAGGTGAAACGGCGATGGACGTTGTGGCCTATGCGGCACAGATCGCGGCACAACTAGGTGCACACGTTATCAAGGTGAAATTGCCGACTGCACATTTAGAACAGGCGGCGGCTAAGAAAGTGTACGAGTCCACGCAAGTTCCAATCAAGACGCTGGCAGAGCGGGTTAAACATGTGGTGCAGAGTTCATTCGACGGGCGTCGGATCGTAATCTTCTCCGGTGGAGCCAAAAGCGAAGATAAGAATGTATTCGAAGAGGCTCGAGGGATTCGGGATGGGGGAGGGTTTGGCAGCATCATCGGTCGAAACTCGTTCCAACGGCCAAAAGCAGAGGCCATTAAATTTCTCCAGACAATCATGGGAATTTACAGCGGCGCGATTCAGTGAGCGTTCCCACGGTTACGGATAAAATCGAATGAATACTATGAATCAATTCGAGTCCAGTCCCAAGCCCCCACAGGGAAAGAAAAGTTGGGTCGTGACAGCGGCGCTGTTGACGGCTGGGATCATCATTGGGTTTGTCATAGCCGCGGACCTTGGATGGTTATCGAACGGCCATGCCGTGCCTGATTCATCGTCTGTTGCGCCACCACCACAGCCTCCTGTCGTCAGACCAGTCTCGACGGCTCCGCAGCCTATCCTGGGCGGGGGCAACCAAACATTCGTGGACATTGCCAAGTCGGTGAAGCCGGCGGTGGTGAATATCTATGCGACGAAGAGCGGACGTGGGGAAGGGTCGGGCTCGACCCCTTTCGACGACCCGTTATTTCGAAAGTTTTTCGGCGACGAGTTTTTCAGAAAGTTCGAACATCCCAAAGAGAAGAAAGAACGCGGGTTGGGATCCGGTGTGATTGTCGACTCGAACGGGCTGATCATTACCAATAATCATGTCGTCGGCAAGGCGGATGAGATTCGCGTGACCCTCTCGGACAAGCGCGAGTTCAAAGCCAAGTTGATCGGCACCGATCCCAAGACAGATGTGGCGGTGGTGAAGATCGAGGCCACGGGGCTTCCCATTGTGCCCTGGGCCGATTCGGACAAGTTAGAAGTGGGAGAGTTCGTCCTGGCCATCGGCAATCCATTCGGACTGACACAGACTGTCACGCTGGGGATCGTCAGCGCACTTGGGCGGGCTGCTGGTATCGCTGAGTATGAAGACTTTATCCAGACCGATGCCGCGATCAATCCTGGGAACTCCGGCGGAGCGTTAGTCAATGTGCGGGGTGAACTGGTAGGAATCAACACCGCCATCTTCAGTCAAAGCGGCGGCAATATGGGGATCGGATTTGCCGTGCCGAGCAATATGGCCCAGTCGATTATGGGCCAACTTGTACAGACCGGGAAAGTCGTGCGTGGGTGGCTGGGAGTCTCGATTCAGGAGTTGACGCCGGAATTGGCCTCACAGTTTGGAATCACTGAAGCGAAGGGTGTGCTCGTCAGCGATGTCATGGATGACAGTCCGGCGAAGAAGGCCGGTTTTGAGCGAGCCGATGTGATCGTTGAGTACGACGGGAAATCGATGGATTCACCGACGCACCTGCGCAATGCCGTTGCACAGACACCGGTCGGGAAAAAGGTGGTCGTCAAGATTATCAGGGACAAGAAGGCCAAAACGATCGATCTCACCATCGTCGAGCAGCCCAAGTCGATGTCGCAAAGCGGTGAAGAAGACGGGGGAGATTCAGCAACGCCGACCGGAATACTGTCCAGTCTTGACGTGCGCGACTTGAACGAAGAGTTGGCAAGCCGCTACGGATTGAAATCGAGCGAGCGCGGTGTGGTGATCGTTCGAATAAAGCCGGGCAGTACGGCTGAAGAATTGGGTGTTCGTGAAGGTGATATCGTGCTTGAGGTGAACCGTCAAACGGTCACCTCAGTGAAGGTGTTTGAACGGATTGCCAACAAGCTGCCGAAAGATCAAGCGGTGCTGCTGTTGCTCAAACGGCAGGGGCGGACGATTTATCTTACGCTTCGTCCATGATCTACGCAGGTTCAGATGATCTATCTGCTCTATCTCGTGGGTTTGGTTGCATGACGCCACCCGCATGAACCGGCAAACCAGATGGACCAGACAGACGCGCTTTCTCGTCAGACCCAGTTAGCCGTGGCCATTGTTCCTGCCGCCGGACGCGGCCTTCGTATGGGTGGCGCCGTTCCCAAGCAGTTTTTGGCTTTGGGCGGTGAACCCTTGGTCGTGCACTCGCTTCGGGTACTTCAGCGCTCTCCTGTCATCGATCAAATCATCTTGGCTGTGCCGCAGGCCGATCTCGATTATTGTCTGAATGATCTTGCCGTACGATTTGGCTTTTCCAAAATCAGGCGGGTGGTGGCCGGTGGAAAGGAGCGGCAGGATTCAGTTCGGCATGCGCTGGAACATGTGCCGGAGGACACGCAGCTTGTGGTGGTGCATGATGCGGTACGTCCGTTTCTGACGGAGCATATGGTGACTGAGGTGGTTGAAGCGGCGCGCCGAGAGGGAGGAGCGATCATCGCGTTGCCGATGCGTGATACCGTCAAGCAGGTCGGAATGGAGCATCGGATCGAACGGACGGTTGATCGAAAACCGCTCTGGCTGGCTCAGACGCCGCAGGCCTTCAGGCGAGATTGGCTATTGAACGCCCATCGCAAAGCCCATGCGGAGGGAGTGCATGCCACCGATGACGCATTCCTGTTCGAGTGGGCTGGTCACCCGGTTGTGGTGGTGGAAGGGAGTGGAGAAAATATCAAGGTGACAAGGCCTGAAGATATGGTGATCGGTGAGGCCATCTTCGCTTCTCGTCAGTCGGGGGCTATGAAAGGGACAAGATGAGCAAGGGATTCCGTATCGGGTATGGGTATGATGTTCATCCATTGGGACCGGGGCGCAAGCTGATTCTTGGCGGTGTTGAAATCCCTCACGGCAAAGGCCTGCTTGGTCATTCTGATTCCGATGTACTGGTCCATGCCGTCTGCGATGCCTTATTGGGAGCAATGGGAGAGGGAGATCTGGGGCGGCATTACCCCAGTTCTGATCTCAAGTACAAAGGCATCTCGAGCCTCAAGTTATTGGAAGACGTGATGGCAAAGCTGACAACGAAAGGCTATCGAGTAGGAAATATTGATACGGTGATTGTGGCTCAAGCGCCAAGGCTCGGACCGCATCTCGCGACGATGCAGGAGTCTATCGCCGCAGCTGCCGGTGTTGCTCCTGAACTAGTGAACGTGAAGGTGAAGAGCGGAGAAGGATTGGACGCAGTAGGGCATGAAGAGGGGATGATCGCTCACGCAGTCTGTTTGATCGAGCCGGCCTAGCGCCGTCGGATGTACCGCCGATGTTGACGCACATCAAACAGGACCTCCAGGCGGTCTTTGATCGAGATCCAGCAGCGACCAGTAAGCTGGAGGTGATTCTCACGTACGCAGGCTTTCATGCCTTGCTCGCCTATCGTATTTCTCACCGGCTCAGGTCCATCGGCGTTCCTTTCTTGCCACGAGCGATTTCTCAGTTGGCTCGTTGGCTCACCGGCGTTGAGATCCATCCTTCCGCCAAGATCGGGACGGGGTTTTTCATCGACCATGGCATGGGCGTGGTGATCGGGGAAACGGCAGAAATTGGTGACTATGTGACGCTCTTTCAAGGGGTCACGCTGGGAGGAACAGGAAAAGAACGTGGTAAGCGGCATCCGACGCTTGGTAATCACGTGGTGGTGGGTGCAGGGGCTAAGATCCTTGGGGGGATTACGATCGGAGACAATGTTAAGATTGGAGCCAATTCGGTTGTCTTGAAGAATGTTGCGGCCAATTCAACGGTGATCGGTGTTCCGGGCCGCGTCATCAAATCCCAGGGCGAGCGCTTGCCCGATGCCACCATGGATCAAGTTGATCTACCAGACCCCATCAGTGACCGCTTCATCGCATTAGAGCAGGAATTGATTGAGCTTCGGAAGAAGCTCGAAAATCAGGATGCCCCCCCCCACCAATAGAAAATTGTATCGTCGGTTTGTGTATTGATGAAGTCAGCTCGGCGCGGCATGATGCCGCGCCGGGTAACTCCAGCTTATGCAGACAGGCAGTCGCTCATGAACTTCTTCCGCTCGTCGCCCTTCAGTTGTTTATCGCCGGCTTCCTTATTGCACGTCTTCATTTTATTCCGCTGAGTCTCCTTGCCGCCTCCACCTTTCCCCGATTTGGCGGAAAGGCATTCCTTCATAAACGCCTTCCGTTCATCGCCTTTTCCTTCGCCAAACCCTTTCACGTTCGCCTGTTCGTTGCAGGCCTTCATTTTGTTCTGTTGCTCAGGTGCAGCCAGAGCAAACGGAGTCACCACAAGGGTGAGCGCAAAGAATGTCAGAGCGATGGTGCATAGAACTCTCCGCATGTTGGATCTCCTTATGTAGAATAAGAGGTGAGGTGCTCAACTGGCGTGTATCATAACAAAGAAATACGTACGTGTCATGAGGGGAGAGTATCGGTAAGCCGAGCCTCACACGTAATATGTTGGAGCGTAATCCCGTACGTGATGCCAGGGATTATTGGTGATGTGACCGGAGGGGTGAAAGATGATTTCTCCTTGAGAAAAGGATATGCTGTCCGACCAAAAACCACAGTATAGTTCTGCCCATGCAGTCTGTTTCAGATTGCTTTGATGATAAGCGGAAAGGTCGGTTATGAGCTCAACCCCAGGTGTCACACCAGCGCATCAGTTTCGGAAGCTTCTCTTGTCGGACCAGTTGGAATTTATTTGTGAAGCGCACAATGGTCTCAGTGCAAAAATCGTTCAAGAGGCAGGCTTCAAAGGTATTTGGGCCAGTGGTCTCTCGATCTCCGCTCAATTTGGGGTTCGGGATAACAATGAAGCCAGCTGGACCCAGGTTTTGGACAATCTGGAGTTCATGTCCGATGCGACCACGATTCCTATCCTGCTCGATGGGGATACGGGATACGGCAATTTCAATAACATGCAGCGGCTGGTTCGTAAGCTGGAGCAGCGGCGTATTGCTGCCGTGTGTATCGAAGACAAATTGTTTCCCAAGACGAATAGTTTTATCAAGGGGGATGCACAGCCGATGGCGGACATGCAGGAGTTTTGCGGCAAGATCAAAGCGGGGAAAGACGCACAGACTGACGCTGACTTTTGCATTATCGCCAGAGTGGAAGCCTTCATCTGCGGCTGGGGGCTGGCGGAGGCGCTTCGCCGAGCCGAGGCGTATCGTCAGGCCGGAGCAGACGGGATTCTCATCCATAGCGCGCTGTCGGTGCCTGATGAAATCCTGTCGTTCAAGCAGGAGTGGGGAAATCGATGCCCCGTCGTAATTGTGCCGACGAAGTATTATGCGACCCCGACCGAGGTGTTTCGACAACATGGAGTTTCGATCGTCATTTGGGCCAATCACCTGCTCCGGGCCGCTGTCGCGGCCATGCAGAAAACAGCCGCGACGTTGAAAGAACAGGAGCATCTCCTGTCGATCGAGGACAAGGTGGCTCCCGTTGCCGAGATCTTTCGCTTGCAGAATGCGGCGGAATTGCAGGATGCCGAAGACCGGTATCTTCCTCGAGGCGCAGAAAACACCGGGGCCATCGTCCTGGCGGCTTCGCGTGGCGAGGAACTCCGGGAATTGACTGAGCATCAGCCGAAGACGATGGTCAAGATTCAGGGGACACCGATTCTCGCCCATATTGTGGACGCCTACAACGCCGTAGGGATTAAGGACATCACGGTCGTCCGTGGTTATAAGAAGGAATCGGTCAATCTGCCCAATCTGAAGTATTTGGATAACGATGACTTTGCCGACACCGGTGAGTTGGATTCACTACAGAAGGCCTTCGGCAGGCTGAAGAGCCCATCGAAGGACTTGATCATTTCTTACGGAGATGTACTATTCAATAAGTACATCCCGCAAGCGCTCTGTCAGGAGAACGAGGATTTTGTGATCTTCGTGGATAGCGATTGGCAGAACCAAAGCAGTTATGTGCGTCTCGGTGGCTTTGTCGAATGCTCCTTGCCGAATTCAAAGAAAGCCTTTAATGCCAAGGTCTATTTGAAGCAGCTCGGGAATAAGGTAGGGAGAGAGCAGACCCATGGAGTCTGGATGGGGTTTCTGAAAGTGTCTCCTTCCGGAGCGGCCCAACTTCAGGCCATCCTCTCGACGATGATGGCCGATCCGTCGAATCGAAAGGCCGGGATCCCTCACCTATTACAGGAATTGTTGAAGCGACAGTTGCCGATTCGTGTGTTGTATACCGTGGGGCACTGGCTCGATATCAACAGTCTCGATGATCTGGTTCAGGCGGGGAACTTCTGATCCTTCGTCTCTCTGGGCCCTCGCGTGGTGCAGGTCGACTAAGCGTCAGCGACAGGCGGTTGAAAAAAAGAATGGATAAGAACGCATGATCGATCCACAAGAATTTGTTGCGTGCCTGAGGGCGAATGGCGTTGGGTTTTTCAGCGGGGTACCTGATTCCCTCCTAAAAGAGTTGTGCTCCTGTATCGCACAAGAAGGTTCTACCGATCAACATATTGTCGCCGCTAACGAAGGTGGTGCTGTGGCGCTGGCGTTGGGATATCACTTGGCGACAGGCAATATTCCGTTGGTCTACTTCCAAAATTCTGGTTTAGGCAACAGTATCAATCCGCTCCTCTCCTTGGCCGATCAGGAGGTCTATGCTATTCCGATGTTGCTTGTGATCGGATGGCGGGGGGAACCAGGCGTCCACGATGAGCCGCAACACAAGAAACAGGGACGTGTGATGTTGCCCATGCTGGATGCGATGGAAATTCCATTCTCCCTGTTGAGGCCAGAACTTGATCATGCGGATACAATCTTGAAAGGTGCCGTGGCACATGCACGAAAGACCAGTGCCCCCTACGCGCTTGTTGTCAAAAAGGACACATTCAAACCGTTTACGGCTTTTCAGCCTGAGAGCCCGTCGTTCCCACTGTCGCGTGAGGAGGCCATTCATCAGGTGATCGAGGGACTGGATGATCGTGATGTGATTGTGTCGACCACCGGCATGCCTTCTCGTGAGGTTTATGACTACAGGCGCAAAAAAGGGAGCGGCCATCACCGGGATTTTTTAACCGTAGGCGGCATGGGGCATGCTTCCCACATTGCACTCGGTATTGCGCTTCAACAGCCAGACCGTTCGGTGTATTGCTTGGATGGAGATGGAGCGACGCTGATGCATATGGGAGCTCTTTCTCTCAATGGAACGTTGAAGCCAAGAAACTTCAAGCATATTATTCTGAACAATGGGGCACATGATTCAGTAGGTGGTCAACCGACTGTGGGGTTGGCGATCGACTTTCTCGGCGTTGCTCACGCATCCGGTTATGGACAAGTCTTACGAGCTCAGACGAAGCAGGAGCTTGCGAGCGGTCTCACAGACCTCAAACGCTCGAGCGGCCCTAGTCTACTGGAGATTCGTGTTCGTCGGGGGGCCAGAAAAGATTTGGGCCGACCGGCCACGACTCCGATCCAGAATAAGCAGGCATTCATGGATTTTATCAGGTCTCAAGGGTAAATCCTCTATCAGGGTGTGTCATCGGGGACTCCGCACCCGCACGGTTACTTCTTGACCGTGTTCGGTTCAGTCATAATCAACTCGCATTAAAAACAGTCCCTGTGGCGGCGCTGTTTTCCCGGCAGCCGAGCGGTTTCGTGCATTGAGGATGGCGGTCAGGCTTCCCGGGGCGCGTTTGTTCATTCCGACCTCCACGAGCGTTCCGACGATGGAGCGGATCATCTGTTTTAAAAAGCGATCTGCATACACTGCAATCCGTAGTCGGTCGCCTTCCAGAAAAACCATGAATTGCTGAAGATGACAGATAGGATCATCGTTGTCCGTCGGCTGTGTCTGGAACGAAGAAAAGTCATGGGTCCCAACTAAGGTGATTCCGGCGGTACTCATGGCCGCGTCGTCAAGGGGCTGGTGGACATGCCACCAATAGGCTCGCTCAATTGCTGGACGTTCTGGCCGATTGAGGATGTGGTATTCGTACAGTTTGCCCTTGGCCGAATGCCTTGCATGGAATGAGTCTGGCATGAGCTCAACCGATCTGACCACGATGTCCTCAGGAAGGTGCGCATTCAAGGCTCTCGTCCATGCGCGTGGAGTCATCTCACGATTGATGCGGAAGCTGACAACCTGGCCCAGGGCATGCACTCCGGAATCCGTGCGTCCGGCACCAATGACCGGTACGCTGATCTGGGTGACGCCGAAAATGGCAGTTTCAACGGCCGCCTGAATAGTCGGCTGGTCCGGCTGACGTTGCCAGCCGGCATAGGCTGTGCCGTCATATTCGAGGGTGAGCTTTATGGTGGGCATGTTCGGACTAAGCGATGAAGCAAACGTTTGACCGGGATGGACTTAGCGTATCTCAGACTTGCCTGCTGAGAGGAAGGCGACAATACCCTGGTAGAGCGATTGGGCAACATCCTGGACGAACACCGGCTTATGAAGCAGCTCTTCTTCCAAGGGATTTGAAATATAGGCAATTTCTGCCAGAATACTGGGCATGCTCGTGAATCTCAAGACATAGAAGGGGGCGGTCTTGACGCCATGATCGTCGATTTCATAGTGGCCGTTCATCTGAGCCACCATGGCGGCTTTGGCATTCCACGCGAGCTCCAGCGATTCCTCAATCTTCTTCGTCGTTAAGAGATCTGCCACCAAGTATTCCCACCCAACGCCGGTGTTGCTGATAGGGGTCCCGTTTTCTCGAGCCGCTACCTCGAGCGCTCGTTGGTCCTTAGCCTCTCCAAAGTGATAGATTTCAATCCCTTTGACTGTCCGTGAGGGGTGGGAGTTGACATGGATGGAGACGAAGAGATCGGCTTCGTTGCTGTTGGCAAACCTCGCCCGCTCCTCCAACTCAACAAAGACATCATGGTCTCGGGTCATCAATACTCGCACTCCGGGGTGTTTGCTCAGGAGTTTTCGGAGTTGCAGCCCTACTTTGAGCGTAATGTCTTTCTCCTCGGTTTTTCGGACCCCCCGTGCACCTGGATCTTTTCCCCCGTGGCCGGGATCGATCACGATGGTGGTGTAGCCCTTTGCTCGTGGGGCAAAAGGCTGCGGAGTTGTCGGGGCCACACGTTTCGGAGCCTCTTGAGGCGTACCTGTGGAGCTCAGGCCTTGCTCTGCGGGAAGGGTGACATCAATGACCAAGCGTGGAGGATCGGTTAAAAGGAAGTGCTTATATGATTGGAACGAGGTCCTTGGCAGGGAAACGGCCACCGCGTGAGGCGTGATTTGAGTCACCATGAAGGGCGAGGGGATCGTTCCGTCCAGTGTCCTGCTCTGTGCGGCTTGGCTGAGCCAGGCATCAGGAAGGGCAATGACCACCTGGCTCGCATTTACTGCCCGCTGTTCGATAACTGTGGCATGACGATCAAGATCTAGAACGAGCCTAATCTTCTCAGGACTGGTCGTCGCGCGGACATTACGGATGGTCACCGGAGCAAGGGAAGCGGTGGTTCCCCTGATATGACTCTGTTTCGATCCGTGTATAGACAGGGTCCGTGGTTTGTCGGATGACCACGCCACGGCTTGGGGACCCAGCCCAGTGAAGAGAGCGAAGAGGCCACCAGCCGCGATGAGCGTGAGAGGCTTGAGTGAAAACAGCCGGGGCTCTCGTTTTTGCATGGACCCTGTGCGGCCCCTTTTCAGTGGTAGATAATGGGAAACTATTCTCAGATGTCTGTTCCCTTGTCAAGAACTACGCGAGTTGGATCGATGAGATCCCCGGTGACGCTCGGTTGAAGGCTGTGGTAGCGTGAGGTATGCCGACATACCTGATTATCGATGGATATAACCTCCTGTCAGGGGGGAGAGCACTTTCCGGGCACCTTGAAGCCGCTCGTGAGCAATTGCTGCGTGATTTAGCGAGGTACCGACATCGCAAAAATCATCATCTCACGGTCGTGTTTGATGGGTGGCAGCAGGGCCAACCATCGGAGCAGCGGGAGCACCGTTCTGGAGTACAGGTGATCTATTCCAAGCGGGGGGAGCGAGCTGATCAAGTTATTCAACGACTCGCACGGCAGTATGGATCAGACTGTGCCGTAGTCAGTTCAGATCATGAAATCGTGAACGCGGCTCGGGTCCATGGGGCCTTTGTTATGAACGCTCAGGAGTTTGCCTCCAAGTTATGGACATCACCGATAGCAAGCGGGAGGGTGCCATACAAAGAACTGGATACAGGAGAAGACATCACGCCACGGCGCGGGCCTGAGAAAAAAGGGAATCCGAGAAAGCTTCCCAAGTCTCAACGGCAACGTGACCGCCATCTCAAACGATTCTGAACAGCCGCTTTGCGTTAGTGCTCGTCTGTTCGGCAACATCATCCAATGGCAGATTATGGATGGAGGCTAATTGTTGAGCCACCTGTGAGACGTATGCTGGTTCGTTGCGTTTCCCCCGATAGGGGACTGGGGTGAGGTACGGACAATCAGTTTCGATCAACACGCGGTCCAACGGCGTGTTTTTGGCGATGTCACGCACCATCGTGGCATTCGGGAACGTGAGGATGCCTGAAAAGGACAGATAAAATCCAAGATCCAAGGCATCCTTCGCCAGCCAGGCATCTCCGGAAAAGCAGTGAAAGACCCCGCCGATTTCTGACGCTTTCTCTTCTCTTAAAATCGTGATCGTATCTTCCTGCGCTTCTCTGGTGTGAATGATGACGGGCAGCTTAAGTTCACGCGCGAGCTGAACCTGCTCACGAAACCGGTCGCGCTGTTCTTTCGGCGAGGAGTGGTTGTAGTGATAGTCCAATCCGATCTCTCCGTACGCCACAACATTTTTTTGGGGGGCGAGCTGACGGAACTCGTCATACCAACCGTCGCCGATGTGCTTGACTTCGTGCGGATGGACCCCGATTGAGGCATAAACAAACGGATATCGGTCTGCGAGTCGCACGGCCGCATGGCTGGTTGCCAGATCGCAACCGATGGTAAGGAAAGCCTCTACACCCGCTTCCCGCGCACGGGCGATCATGGCCTCCCGATCGTCGTTGTAGCGAGCGTCGTCGAGATGTGTGTGGGTATCGATCAACATCAGCGCATCGTAACATGAGCCGTTGCTCGAGAGAAATGGCTACGTCACCGTGTCGTCGGATTTGTCTCTATCTGGGTGGTGCATCCCATGACCGAGACGCGTCTCAAGCTTTGCCCGAGAGGATTGACAGCGGACATGTTCTCATTGTATTGATAGTAATTATCAAAATCATATAACGACGCTGTCTGGAACCGAGGCGTCGACTAGAGGCCAGAGTTCGTCACGACCAGAGCCCAAAGTATCCCCAGATACTTTGGGCTTTTTTATTAGCCGACTAGGCTGTGAATCGACGGTATAGAACGATAACGGTAGCAGATCAAGAGGAGGAGATATGCGGAGAACTTGTACAAAGTGTGGAGGACTATTATTTCAGGAACTGGCGTTGGATCTTTACCAGGGGAAGCATTGGAGGTGCGTGAATTGCGGTTGGTATTGCGAGGAGACCTTGGTGCGGCCCTATCGGGCTATCAAGTCGGAACATCACCGTATTATCAGATAAGGATGGACCATTTATAAGAGGAGGAATGCAACGTGGAAAAGCCGATAGGAACGGATCTGTCGATTAAACTGACGGTGTGCGATTGTGGTGGGCTTCGACTATCGAGCGGCCCGGTGACGATTCACTTCACGAGGGATGAGTTTCAGATGTTTGCCGAAGCCGTTGGGCGTCTCGCATCGATCGTGGCACAACCCACCCTCGGTCGGACCACAAAGGCAACCCGCCCCAAGATCAGTGAAGCATGTCACTAAGGGGGGGGTGGACAGGACTGAATGAATCTCTGTGGTGATGTCATCCATCTTAATGATGCGCATGGCGAGGCGTGATACGTTTACTTGACTTGCGACGGCGGAAACTGTTAAATGCAAACAACCTGCATTTAAGAGGTCCGGTGGAAACGGCGAATACGAAAAGTCTCAAGGCGGGCGGGAAGAAGTTAACGAAAGCCAGAAAGGCTATTCTGGCTGTTCTTGAGCAGAACGCTCTCCCCATTACGGTAGCTGAGGTGCATGCGGGTTTGGCCAAAGCCAAAACGGATGTCGATCTTGTGACGGTCTACCGTAACCTGGCGATGCTCCAAGAGCTCGGTCTGGTGAATGCCGTCGGATTCCAGGAAGGACAGATGCGCTACGAAGTGGTGCATGGACGGGCGCATCATCACCATATTCAGTGCCGTAGCTGTGGGAAGATTGTGGATCTGATGCTCTGCCCGTTGAAGAAGTTGACAAAGCTCATTGAAGAACAGACTCGATTCTCCGTGGATGGTCATGCCTTGGAGTTTTTCGGATGGTGTCCACAATGCCGATAAAGGCCTGGCTCAGGACGGTGAGCCGTTGGGCTCTCGTTGTCGGCTATGTGTTGCTGGTGCTGACCCTTCAGCCGTTGCTGCTGGAGCACACCTTCGCGGCTGGTAGTTCCCACGAACATTCGGATCAAGATGTCTGCACCTGGCTGGACCATGCGGCCAGTGCCGGCTTGCATTCGGTTACTCCGCCGCCCGTCTTCGTTCCTGTTTCCGTCACGACAGCATTGCCACCTCATCTCGTTTTCACGTCTGTGTTTCGCTCGTCCGATTCCGTTCGTGGTCCTCCTTCCTCCGCTTTGTCGTCTTCAATCTGAATCAGCGCCTCTGTTGATTGCGTCTCTCTGCACCTTGTGCGGGGAAGATCGGGTAGTGGTCGCATTCCGCTTGCCGGAATCCGGCGCTCAAGGGGTTGGCCGTTCTTCATTGCCTTGAAGCACGGCATCCGATCTTCTCCTGCAGAAGGTGTCCGATAAACTTCTCAACCTGTGTCATGAGGAGGTGTGTATGGCGACTACGGCTGAATTGTTGGCTCCAGTGCCGGTGACGGTGCTCACCGGTTTCCTAGGGGCAGGAAAGACGACGCTGCTCAATCGAATCTTGACGACCGAGCATGGCAAACGTGTCGCGGTCATCGTCAACGAATTCGGTGAGGTCGGGATCGATAACCAGCTCGTCATCGGAGCCGATGAAGAGATCTTTGAGATGAATAACGGTTGCATCTGCTGCACCGTGCGGGGCGATTTGATCAGAATCATCGGCAATCTGCTCAAGCGGAAAGATCGATTCGATTACATGGTGATCGAGACGACAGGATTGGCTGATCCTGCTCCGGTTGCGCAGACATTCTTCGTCGACGATGAGATGAAACGCCGGCTCTTGTTGGACGGCATCGTGACCGTGGTCGATTCCAAGCACATCTGGGAACATCTCGACAAGAGTCCGGAGGCCAAGGAGCAAATCGCCTTTGCCGACGTCATCTTGTTGAATAAGATCGATCTCGTCCCGTCCGACGAGGTCGACAAGTTGGAAGCACGTATTCGGGCCATCAACGTGATGGCCAAGATTCACCGGACGAAAGATGCCCGCATCGAGATCGCCCGGTTGCTTAATATCGGCGCATTCGACTTAAGTCGCAAGCTCGAAATCGATCCCAACTTCCTCGGAGAGGAGGCGCACCAGCATGATCCCAGCGTATTTTCCGTGGCCCTCGTTGAGGATGGACGGGTCGATGAGGGGAAAGTGAACGACTGGTTCCGCGAAGTGCTGAGCACCATGGGGACAAAGATCTATCGGATGAAGGGCATTCTGAATGTCGAAGATCGTGACCATCGGTTTGTGTTTCAAGGGGTGCATATGTTGTTCGATGGGAAGGCCGATCGTGCCTGGAAATCCGGTGAAGTCCGCAATAACCAGCTGGTGTTCATCGGAAAAGACTTGGATCGGGATGCGCTGACGAAGGGGTTCCGATCATGCCTCGTCTAGCTAAGCGCCAGGCGACTGTTACACTCGGTTCGATCGGGCGAGCCATGCTTGGTGACTATGTCCATCGCGTGGCATTCGCCTCCGATGGAACCAGATTTGCCGCGTGCTCTGCGTCGGGGCAGGTGGCAGTTTGGAAAACGGCGTCGCTCAACCCGATCTGCGACCTAAAGGGGCATCAGCAGTCAGCCCTCACGCTGGCCTGGCATCCAACGCGGTCGGATCTGGCGACAGGGGGGCAAGATGGCGTCGTCCGAGTCTGGAATACGGATACAGGGGAAGAACGAGCAGCGCTTCCTGTTGGCGGGCAGGGTTCGTGGGTCGAACATCTAGTTTGGTCACCGGACGGCCAGTTGCTGGCCGCGTCGGCAGGGAAAATGCTTCGTGTCTGGAATATCGATCCTGCGTCGACTCCTCAACTCGCGGCAGAGGTTCCGACGTACAAGACCACGATTTCAGCCCTAACCTGGATGCCGTGTGGAGGCGGTATCGTCGCCTCTGCCTATGGTGGGGCCTGGTTGTGGAAGGTTGGCCAGGAGCAGCCGGTTCGCCCATTTCCCTACGATGGGGCCCTGTTGACGATTGCCGTGAGTCCGAGCGGGGAATATCTGGCCTCGGGAAACCTCGATGGATCAGTCCATCTGTTCCGCACGGACAGTGAGCAGAACTGGCACATGTCCGGCTATCCCGTAAAGGTGACCTCGGTGCGATTCGACCATAACGGGCTCAATCTGTTCACTGCCTCCGGTCCATCGTTGGTCTCATGGAACATGAAGAAGTTCGAAGGGACCGGTGGTCGGCTCTTCAAGGGGCATCTGGGATGGATTCAAGAGATTGCCTGCCATCCCACCCGATCGCTTGTGGCGACGGTGGCAGAGGACGGCTTGCTCTGCCTCTGGGAACCGCAGACGACTAAACCGCTGTTGAGTCAAGAAGTGAACAAGACGGGTGGATTGTCCTGCGTGGCCTGGAGTTCCATCGATGCCTGGTTGGCGACCGGCGCCAGTGACGGAGGGGTATCACTCTTTTCCGTGCATGGCATCGGGGATCGGGCATGAACTTGTTCGGTGGCAAGCGGACGATCCCAGTGGATCAAGCCGATCGTATTAAGGCCTGGATCAGAACGGTGTTGCACCTGAACGACGAGACGACGGTCATGGTCACGGAATTGGAATGTCGCGAACCAGGCTGTCCACCGATTGAAACCGTAATCGCCGTGCTCAAAGGACCGGGCGATACGCATCAGTACAAGATTCATAAGACAGCTACTGAGGTCGGGCTCTCCGATATCGAGAAGATGGCCGTCAACGAGGAGTCACATCATGACCAGCACTGAGCATGCCCGCCGCCGCAACAAGATGACACCGATCTATGTGATCGCTGGATTTCTAGGGAGCGGAAAAACCACTCTGCTCAAGCGGGCGCTGGCGTATGAACTGGACAGGGGCGTGAAGCCGGCCGTGCTTATGAATGAGTTCGGGGAAGTCGATGTGGATGGGGCCTTGCTCCACGACCATCCTCGCTCGAACGACATCGAACTCCAGGCACTCCTCAGCGGCTGTATCTGCTGCGACCTGTCAGGAGAGTTCAGCGAAAAGGTCGGACATCTGGTGAAGGAGACGAAGGGGGCCCCGCTCTTCATTGAGACGACGGGGTTAGCGGATACCGGACAAGTCATTGTGGGAGTTGAGAAGGCGCTGACCCAGTCGAATGCAAGAACCTGAGGGGCCTTGGCTTCGGTAATCGTCATGGTCGATGGGCCTCGGTTCTTGAAGCTCGGGACCTATTGGCCTGCAGCGGAAAATCACCTCAAGCAGGCTGATGTAGTCGTGTTGAACAAGCTGGATCAAATCAATAGCCGTCAGGCGGATCTCGTGGAACGGCGTATCAAGGTGGTGAATCCCACGGCCACAATCGTCCGGACCGTGCATGCCGAAGTTGAAGTGGGCCGACTGTTCACTGGAATGGCGACAATGAAGACACCATCGATTGAACAGGGAACGGTCAAGGATTCAGCGACTGGGTATCAGAGCGGGAGTTTCAAGATTCTGAAACCCTTTGATCCCGTTCGTCTCGAAACCTGGTTGAAGCGGTTCGAACGATCCGTGATCCGCATGAAGGGCTTCGTGAAAGTGCAGGGGCGAACCGGGTTTCAAGAACTTCAATGGATCATGGGGTCGTTGGCACTGACACCCTACACGGGGACGAAGCAATCACAGGCCAGACTCGTCGTCATTGGACGGCGTGTGCCCTGGCAGCGATTCCTCGAGGGGTTGGAAACCTGTCTCGTGAGGCCGGCCCGCCGGAGGAAACGTCAAACGACACGATGGAGTGGTGCGACAAGGAGAACATCATGATGCAAGGAAGCGGGGCCATGAAGCCAATGACTGCTATGCCGGAAGGGCTTGCCGACAATCCGGTGGCACGACGTCTGGTTCAAGACGCCCATGGCCGTATGTATCGATGGCCGGCCGGCTTTGGGGGCTATCGAGCGAGACTCTTGCTGAACGATGAGGGGCGTGTCTACACCGGCCGGGTCAGTCTGGTGCCGAGGAAGGACACGACGGTTGCGCTGGATGGAGCCGACGCGACCCTTCAAGAGTGGGTGCGAGAACGGCTCTGGACCCAGGGGATGCACCTGGCGTTTTCCACATTCGAGGAGGGCGACGGCAAGTATGTGGTGTCTTTCGATCCCCAAGATGACCCCGCTGTGCCGCATCCACGGGGTCGCCTTGTGCTGCTGACCGGGGGGCGACTCGATTCTTGGTACCGGATCAAGGATGGGCAATACACCCAGATCGGGCGGATCACGCCGATGACGGAACGGCGAGTCAATACCATCGAGCGCTGTGATCACGCGCCGGACGGGAAACAATACTCCAGCCACTATGTGATGACCTATTTCTCGCTCGATGGGCAGGCCGTGATCGGAATGGAAAGCTACGTCAATGAATATACCGACGTCAACGGCCTGTGGCTTCCCTGGCGTCGGCGCGTCTCATTCGGCGAACGGGGATTGGTGAAAACGCGGGTGATCGAGCTATCGGAGCATGAGGTCGTGGCATGAGTGCACACGGGAGGAAGTCACTTTGGCCGGTGAATGCCGATGGGGAGCCGGCTGCAGGACTGCTCCAGGAAGATTCGACCGAAAAATCGGCCTCCATCGCGCCGTTGTTCGCACTCTATTTCCAGGCCTGGGACTTGGCTCAGGCTGACGGCGCGCTATTGAAGCGTCTGGAACATGCGGCGGAAGCACTGGCGCTGAGCCGAGCTATTGCTGCGCTCGTTCAGGAAGCCGTGGGTGGATCTGCCGGCCTTCGCTGGGCGGTAAAGGTATCGGAGGCCGAGCATTTGGTGATGGTGGTGCGCGATGCGCTGACCGATCGTGAAGAGGGTTGCCTATGATCGCAACGGCTCAAGCAGGAGTTGCCGTGGCAGTCGCTGTCTTGACGGTGTCCGACACGCGTACCGCCGAAACCGATACGAGCGGCGACCTGATCGTTGAGCGGCTCTGTTTGGCCGGCCACCGGTTAGCTGATCGCAAATTGTGTAAGGACGACTATGAAACCATTCGGAGCATCATCGCCGGCTGGATTGCCGATCCGAAAGTGGAGTTCGTCATCGTGACAGGTGGAACCGGTGTGACGCAGCGTGACGTCACGCCGGATGCGGTACGGTCTCTCTATACCAAGCCGATTCCGGGATTCGGCGAACTGTTTCGCTGGTTGAGTTTCAGCGAGATCGGTACGTCAACAATCCAGTCAAGAGCGGATGCCGGTGTCTGTGGCGATACGATCGTGTTTCTCCTTCCCGGCAGCACAGGCGCTTGTCGGCTGGGGGTGGAGAAGATCATCCTCCCCCAGCTCGATATTAACCATAAGCCGTGCAATCTGACGGAACTCCTGCCTCGGGTCAAGCAGGAGCATCCGCCCCATGACGATGACTGAAGCGGCCCGGCCCCCTCTGTATATTTTGGCAGGTCCGCTGGGGGCTGGCAAGACGACGTTGCTGATGCGGTTGCTCGCGTTCTGGTGCGATGCCGGCAAGCGGGTCGGTGTCCTGATGAACGAAGCCGGCGCGGTCAGTCTGGATGGCGCCCATGCGAACGCATCGGCCGCTGCCGTCAGGAACATCACCGGGGGCTGTGTCTGCTGCGATGCCCGTGATGGGATCGGCGAGGGCCTGACTGAGGTTGTCGGGCAACAGCGGGTCGATGTGGTCGTGCTGGAGTGTTCGGGGATCGCCGCTATCGAAGACGTCATCGAGACCGTGACCGACCCCGTTTGCCTCAATGTGGTACGGCTTGAGAAAGTGATCGCGGTCATTGAACCGAGCGTTCCGTCTGCCGGGCGTCTCATCGGTTCCCGGTATACGACGTTGGTGCAGTATGCGGATGAAGTGATCGTGAACAAGCAAGATCTCTACGCGACTGCGGAGCAAGAACGGTTTCGAACAGTACTGATTCGGGATAGGGGGCATGCCAGGTTGTGGCAAGCGTCGCAGGCAGCCGTGGATCTCGAGTCGTTGCTCCAGCCGCACGAACGACGACCCAAACGACGAGTCGGAAATGTGGCGTTAGGATCGACTCGTGCGCATCCCATGGTGACGACGATTCCCCTGACCGGCCCGCTGCATCGCGGTCGATTTACCGAGTGGTTCGACCACCTTCCGGTCGGCCTTGATCGGGTCAAAGGAGTCTGCCGCTTTTCCGACCAACGAGAGTTGTACGAAGTTCAGTATGCCTCCCCGGTCACGCGGTGGATCGGCGTGGTTCGGTTTCGGCAGGAACCGGATCCAGCCCTGGTGTTGATCGGTCGAAATTACAATCACGTGCGCTGTCATCGAACACTCCAGGCTTGTCTGCTGTCAGCCTGATAGATTGGTATCGCCTTACAAACGGACAGAGAGATCGAGGAGCGTCATGTCTCCGTTGGAATCACGCATCATGAAGCAGCAGAACCGCTTTGCACTCGATTGTTCGCTCGATGAACTCAAGCGCATCTACCACGCGTTGTTCTCCCAACTGCGGGCCGACTCGGAAGTTGATATCGACGAGTCAGACTTGCTCCTTGACATTCAGGTCGTGCTCCAGCGGGAAGCCCAAGCCGAAGGTGTCGATGTCTCCACCCATAGTGAGTGGTCACGATTCCTGGGAGACTCGTCGGTTGCCCCCTGTGAACAGCGATATGCCGATTATCGAGAAAAGAAACGCCTATCATGACGCTTCCTGCCGAGTCGTCCTGGGGATTCGTCGTTCTGATGGGCTTGCTTGGGAGCCTGGGGGCTCTGCTGCCTGCTGCCGTGGTCTTATTTATTCCGGACGGATGGCGGCATCGGGTGATGCCGTATTTGCTGAGCTATGCCACAGGGACGATGTTGGCCACCGCCATCATCGGGCTGATTCCTGAAGCGTTGGAACATATTCCCATTTACGAAGTGGGGATCGCGATTCTGGCTGGGCTCGTCCTGTTTTTTGTACTGGAATGGACGGTGATCTGGAGACATTCGCACGGGGATCTGCCGGAAGACCATCATCACTCCCATGGGCACGGTCATGAGCACGGCATGGAGAAAAAAACCGGCATGTTGATCTTGATTGGCGACGCGGTTCACAACATGGCCGACGGAGTCGCCATCGGTGCTGCCTGTGTGGCGTCGCCAGGACTCGGTCTTGTCACGACGCTCGCGGTGTTGGGGCACGAAGTCCCACAAGAATTGAGCGATTTCACCATACTCCTATCGAGCGGGTTCTCTCGCTGGAAAGCCTTTTTCTGGAACACACTCTCGGGGATGGGGACGCTGGTCGGGGTCGTCGCCACCTATGGCGGGCTCGGCTATGCGGAGGCGATCGTTCCTTATGCCCTGAGCGTAGCAGCGGCTTCGTTCTTGTACATCGGGTTGGCCGATCTCGTTCCAGGGTTGCATGGGCGAATGGGAGCGGCCAAGGGGGTCTGGCAGTTTGCCATGATGATCGCCGGAATGGTGACCATTGCCATGTTGACCATGCTGCCACATTAGTCAGGCTGTTGAAAAAGGCCGTCAGCTGCGTTCTCGGCTCGTCAAAATCCTCAACGTACCTCTGAAGGTACGCCTCCGGTTTTGACTTGCCTGCGGCCTTGCTGAATGCCCTTTTTGACCAGCCTGCAAGATGAAACGGTTCAAGGCGAGAAATGAGACTCAAGGATGACATGGTGAGAACCGCGCAGCTCGGCAGTGATCAGATTTACTTGCTGGGGCACGTTCCCTGTCGCGGAGAGCGCCTGACCGCTGAGTTCACCATTCCAGCCGCCCGGTTGGCCGATACCCCGCTCAGGGCCGATGAACTTCGCCATGGTCTGGTCCTGGTCTCGACGTTGCCGAATATTCAGAAGCATGCCTGTATGGCACAGATCGTGGCGATCGAGGAACATGGCAGTGAGGAGCTGTTGGAATGGACGGTCGTGCATGTGTCCGCGGACCACGAAGACCATTGGCGGGAAGTCGACCGCTTTCATCCGAATGTTCGTGCAGCAGGGTACTCCCTCTGTTGTGCGGATCCGGCGAGTCGGGAGGCATTTGTATCGGCATTCGGAGTCGGCGTGGAGGATCATCACCGCATCGCGCATGGGCTCTTCGCGTTGCGGGACGGGATTTTTCTCGAAGTCGAAATCCCGCACGATCAGATGCGACCGGCAGAGGTGAAAGGGTTTTTGCAACGGCTGAGCGGAACGCGCGGGACGCCGTTGAGTCAGGTGCCCCGCACCGGTAGCGACGAGTAGTTTCTACGCGAGCTGTAACCCCCCATGGTCATCGCAATGCGCGCCATGGGCGAAGTGCAAATGGCCGGCGACCAGATAATCGATATGGTCTCCGTGCGGCACGGCTTGATGTCCGCAGTTCGTGCCATGGCGATGTCCGGCCTCATGCCCCTCGCAGCGATGGGTCGGCGTGCATCCAGCCGGGTTTTTCGTAGTGATACCGAGCCGATGTTCATCGACGTGGTCGCCGTGTGGATGATGAAGGTGTCCGTCATGGAGATAATCGGTGTGGTCGTCATGGGCGATAGCTGGATGCCCGCAGTTCGCTCCGTGCTGATGACCGTGATGCTCATGAATGGGATGGTCGCTCATCGGAGAACTCCTTTCGTGACAGGGGTCGGCGCTGATTCTATTACCGAAGTCTAGGCCTGAGGGTGGTGGATGGTCAATAGGCTTAATACCGAGGAGGAGTCCTCCATCCTTGTCCTCGCTGGAGGCTGGGTGCTCGATCCCGGACGGTGGGATGGCGAAGCCGATGTCTGGATTAAAAATGGAGTCATCGACGCGGTGGTCTTGCCGGACGTGTCTCTTCCTCAGGCGGCCAAGCGCCTGGATGTGACGGGGTTTCTGGTGTTGCCGGGCCTTGTCGATCTCCATGTCCATCTGCGCGAGCCAGGCTTTGAGTACAAGGAAACCATCGCCACGGGTACGGCGGCAGCCCTAGCAGGAGGCTTCACCTCGATCTGCTGCATGCCGAATACAAAGCCGGTAAACGATGAACCGACAGTTACGCAGTTGATCAAGCGGAAGTCCGGCGAAGCCGATCGTGCCAAGGTCTATCCGATCGGCGCGATTACCAAGGGATCAGCCGGCCGTGAATTGACCGATTTCCGAGCCTTGAAAGAGGCGGGCTGTGTCGCGCTGTCTGACGATGGACGGCCGGTAATGAACGATGAGGTCATGCGACAGGCAATGAAGCAGGCATCGGATGTCGATTTGCCCGTGATCGATCATTGCGAAGATCTGATCCTGTCCGGTTGTGGCTGTATGAACGAAGGGCCGGTGTCGCGCGTGTTAGGGGTACGGGGCATTCCCAAAGGCTCGGAGTTTCGAATGATCGCGCGTGACATCAAGTTGGCCGAAGAGACGGGTGCGCGACTCCATGTCGCCCATCTCAGCACGGCGGTCGGAGTAGACCTGGTGCGTCAGACCAAGGCCAAGGGATTGCCGGTGACGGCCGAGGTTTGTCCTCATCATTTCACGCTGACCGACGAAGCGGTTCTGGAGCAGGGCGTCAATGCCAAGATGAATCCGCCTCTGCGGAGCGAGCGAGATCGAGACGCACTACTGGAGGGGCTTGCAGACGGGACCATCGATGCGATTGCGACCGATCATGCTCCGCATGCTGAGTATGAAAAACAGTGGGGCATGGAGCGGGCCCCGTTCGGTATCGTGGGATCGGAGACGGCGCTGGCGCTGACTTTACGGCTCGTTGAGCAGGGCCTCTTGTCTCTTGAGCGTGCCGTGCAGTGTTTGACCAGCAAACCGGCGAGGTTGTTGGGATTGCCCGGCGGCACGCTGGCATCCGGAGCGTCGGCCGACATCGTCGTGGTGGATCGGACCTGTGAATGGGTGGTTGATCCCGAACAGTTCTACTCGAAAGGACGAAATACGCCGTTTGCCGGATGGCCTGTACGTGGTCGGGTGATGATGACAGTTGTCGCCGGTCGGATTCGACATCGCTGGCCGAGCGCTGGGTGAACGATACCCATGCGCACGGTTGCGTTTCTCCATCAAAAGGGCGGCACAGGAAAGACGACACTGGCAATTGCGACCGCGATGGCGTTGGCGAGCCAGAGTGCTCGCGTGCTGTTGCTAGATGCGGATGTACAAGGAACAGCTAGTGAATGGGCGAGTCACTGGGGAGCACGGTTCCGTGTCGTGACCCGCTCTCAAATTCAGCCGATCGTGCACGACCAGGTTGGCAGATTTGCGCCGATGTTCGAGTGGATGGTCGTCGATGGGCCACCAACCTTATCCGATATGACGACGAGCATTCTGCGAGCGGCCGACCGGGTCTTCGTGCCGGTTCGCCCGTCCTATCCGGATATTTGGGCGTTGGAGGGGGTGGCAGCATTGTGCGCGACTCTCAGGACGACCGGAGCGAATCCGGCCATGCGGGTGTTATGGAATCAAGTTCTTGAGTGGCCGACATCAGCTATGCGGGCTGCCGTGGAGAGTAAGGGATTGACGATTTCTCCGGCGGTCATTCAGTGGGAAGCGGTTTGGTCAAACGTGATGGAGGGCGAACCGCTCACGACGAGTGCAGCGGACTGTCTGATGCGACTGGTGAAGGAGCCTTGGGAATGAGCCTGCATCCGATTCCCCCAGTGCTCTGCGAACCGCCTCTGCTCCATCGCACACGCGCGATGCTCCGGACGAGACGATCGACCGATCGGCTTGCTTCACGGCAACTGATCTGGCCTCTGTTTGTGCAGGAAGGGGTCGACCAGGTCACACCGATCGCCTCCATGCCTGGTTGCGCGCGGGTCTCGATCGATCGGGCGATCGAGCAGGTCGCGGAAGCGTCCTGTGCCGGCCTCGCCGGTATCGCGTTGTTTCCGGTGGTGCCGGATCACCTCAAGGACCCGCGAGGGCAAGAGAGTCGCAACCGGGACGGGTTGATGGCGAGGGCGATCCGCGCCCTGAAGGCTGCGGCTCCGGACTTGCTGATCCTCAGTGATGTGGCGCTCGATCCCTATTCATCGGACGGACATGACGGGGTGGTGATTGATGGAAGGATCGACAATGATGAGACCCTACCGTTATTGGCGGAGATGGCCGTGGTCCAAGCGCAGGCCGGAGCGGATCTCGTGGCTCCCTCGGACATGATGGATGGACGGATCGGGGTGATCCGTCAGGCATTGGATGAGGCAGGCTACCCACAGGTCGGTATCTGCAGCTATGCCGTGAAGTATGCCTCGGCGTTCTATGGACCGTTTCGTGAAGCACTGGAGAGCGCCCCGCGTGTCGGTGACAAGCGGACCTATCAGATGGACCCTGCGAATCATCGAGAGGTATTACAAGAAGTCCGGTTGGATGAAGACGAGGGTGCGGATTGGTTGCTGGTAAAACCAGGCTTGCCGTATCTGGACATCGTGTCTCTCGTTCGGAGCCATTCTGCTCTTCCGGTCGCGGTCTATCACGTGAGCGGGGAGTACGCCATGCTCAAGGCTGCCGCCGCAGTCGGTCTGTTCAGCTACGAAGAGGCCTTGTTGGAATCTCTCGGTTCCATGCACCGCGCCGGCGCTGATTTGATTGTGACGTACGGCGCGCTGGATGCCGCTAGGCTGCTGGCCTCTGGGCCAGACTCACCGGAGTGATGGTGTGATGAAGGACGCGCACCCATTGCCGTTTTTTGAGCCGGAGGTCGTGCTCTACCACGCCGATTGTCCAGATGGGTTCGGCGCGGCCTGGGCGGTCTGGACCCGTTGCCCGACGGCCCGGTTTGTGACGGCCAGGCATGGTCAGCCTCCACCCGATGGTCTGGCTGGAAAACGGTTGGTGATAGTAGATTTCAGCTTCGCTCGTCCGACGATCGAACAGTTGGCTGATACGACGTCGGCATTGGCGATTCTCGATCACCATGTCACGGCGCAACAGGCGCTCGGCGATCTGCCCTACGCGCACTATGAACAGAATAAGTCCGGCGCCGTGCTTGCGTGGGAATGGGCACATCGAACGGCTGCGCCCTGGCTCTTGCAATATGTGCAGGATAAAGATCTGCATCGCTGGCGATTGCCGGAGAGTCGAGAGATTAATGCGGCGATCGAATCCTACCCGTTCGACTTTGATGTCTGGAGCGGATTGAAGCGGTATGAGTTGGCGGCGGAAGGACGGGCGATTCTCCGCGCCCAGGAGCAGCTGATCAGTAAATTGCTACGGACGGCCGTGCTGGTTCGCTTCGAAGGCGAGACGATCCCGGCTGTTCACAGTGCCATCCTCCGCAGCGAGTTGGGCGAACGCTTGGCTCTGGACCATCCCTTTTGTCTCGTATGGTACGAGCGTGAGGGGCGGCGGTATGTCAGCCTTCGTTCTCGGGCTGGTGGCGCTGATGTGTCGCGGATCGCGCAAGCCCATGGGGGCGGCGGGCATCGGCATGCCGCAAGTTTTTCTCTGCCGATCGTTGAGGGCATGCCAATGCCGTTCGAAATCGTTGCAGCGTATTTCACATAAGAAGGCCAATGCGTGGAGCTGACCGGCAGGCTTGCATCAAGGATTCTATCTGTGTATGATGCATCGACTTTAATGCAAATGATTTGCAATTAGAAATGTGAGGGTGTTCTCCATGCGTTACGAAGTTCGACCCGGTCCCGAACACTTCCTTCCTCCCGCAGCGGCCAGCATGGGTGTGCGATTGCCCAATCCAGGGGAAGCGATCGTGCACGGATATATCGTGCCTGAGGAGCAGGCAATGGAAGAGGCGGCACGGCGCTTCCTGAGTGCCAAGGTTCCGACGATCTTCCCAGGACCGCTGGTGTTGTGGGCCTGGACGCCTACGGCCGAGAAGAAGGCGAAGGCGATTCGTCATCTCTTTAATGTATTGAAAGAGAGTGTGGGGCCGAATCAGAAGCCGATGTTGATCCCGATGCCAGACTATCGCCCAAAGTATCCAAAGATCAATCCGGAGGTCGAGATCAACCCGAACCATCCGAACTTGACGATCTGGCACAACCGGATCGATACCTGTCTATTTATCGGGGTGCATTGCCATCAAGCAAATCTGACCTTGAAGATCGTGCGTGGTGGCACGAATTGCTACACCATGGCGATGTGCGCTCAGGCCGGGCATGAGGATGCCATGTTATCGTTTCGTGACATTACGCCGGATCACATCATCCGCCTGGCGGACAAGCTGCGTGAATTGAAGGGAACCGTCCCGGGTCCTGGTGCGGTGCAATAGGAGTTGAGATGTCCGAGCGTTCGACACCTCCATCCGGGTTCATGGCGTTCCTCCCCAAGGAATACCAGGGGGAGTTCTCTCGCGACTGGATCATGGGCCTCTCGCCGTTCTATGACCAGACTTGCGTGCAATGTTTTACGGTTCAGCAGGGAAAGTGGGTCGGCTTAGGAACACAAGAGTTCGATGAAAGCGCGCTGAAGTGTGAGGCGCGTTATGGCTTGGTGTAGCGAAGTAGTCAGACCGATGCAACCGATGCAAGTCCAATTGACTCGTACGATCCTCATCGCCGCCGTCGCAATACTGTACGTGCTGGTCGCCCTGCCCTTGCCCTATCTCCTCGTCGACCACTACTCCGCTATGCAGGCGGGAGATACTAGTCACTCCGACGTCGATATTCACGCATGGTTGGAGTGGGCCGCCGGTTCGTCGCTGTCGGGAACCGGTCTTGTCCTGTCCCCCGTGTTGGTGCCCTCGTTGGTATCGGCAAATCCATCCCTTCAAGTTTTCGCAAGGTTGCTTGACGCGACCAGTTATCCTCGTGGTCCTCCTGCTCTTGTGTCATCTCGTCGCATCGTGCCGCTTCATTAGCTGAGCTGGACTGTCTGTTCTTGGCGTCATCTTGATCTGCGTGTCACGACGCCGGGGACGGGTCGGTGTTCCGGGCCCTGGTTCGGACCAACGCGAGTTCTTGCTCCGATTCAACATGTTCATTGCTGGATGAGCGCAGAGCGGTGTTCTGAGGGGATAAGTGAATGACACGCACACGGGTCATTCATGAATCGTCATCTCAATCATAAACAACAATAAGGAGGAGTCCTCATGAAGCAGTTAGGTAACAAGTTGGGTAGTTGGAAAACAGGAAGGCTTATGACTATGGCGCTGGGGCTAGCCCTGGCAACTGCGGTTGATGGTTCCGCGTCCACGTTGGAGTATTACGTCGGGATCGATGGGCTTCCGACAATCACCACCGGAAGCTACGCAGGGCTCCCCAACCCGAACCATAATCGGCTCACATTCTTGTTTAACCATGGTGATCACTATCATGGAATCGGCACCTATAGTTATACGGGGCTGGCCAGCTCCCCCACCGTTGGTGATACGAACACTAACAATCGGATCCCCGAGATCTCTTCTGCTCAACCGCCCTTGCCGTTGTTTCCCGGAGAAGGCTCCAATGCGGGGCGATGGATAAGTCAGCCGGTGGATGGGTTGGAATACAGCGAGACGAATGCCTGGGGACCTACCGATCTGTTGCAGGGGTTTGATCCGGGGTCAGAAGAGCATACCCTCTTCAACAGCTCAGGTGGACGATGGACCGGCTCGCTTGCAGGCAGGTCGCTGGCACTGGAGGCTGTTGGACTCACGCCAGGGCTTCAGGTGATGGATCATACAGGCACCACGATCCTCGATAGCCCTGGCGATATCCATCCGCTGGGTGAGGGCAGTACGCTTTTGTTCCAGCCCACCTTTTTTACCACGGAGAATGCCCTGTCTCTCTACACGGGATCGTTTCGGCTCGTCGACCTGAACAATGCGACGCGGAACAGCGGGGTGTTTCATCTTGATTTCACACCTGTTCCCGTACCGGCTGCGGCGTGGCTCATGCTGAGCGGATTGGGAGCAATGGCTGGACTGGCTCGAAGGAAACAGAGAGCCTCCGTCGGGTGACGGACTGAATCAGCTTGAAGGGAGGAGCCGGTGCGGCACCAGTGCAAAGGACGCATCGGTTCCTTCGATCCGCGTAACGACCCATGAATGAGAAGGAAAAGAAGAAGCGCGATACCCACGCCGTTGCCGGAGCGGGCGGCGTGGCGGTCCGTGGGGGTGAAGCAAATGGGGAGACTGGACAATAGGGAGAAATTGCAATGTTTGAGGAACGGCGACGTCGCGTGATCGACGTGATCACGCCGGTGGATTGGAAGAATGTCGAGTGGTTGTGCCGGTTCATCACGGAGAATGGGCGGATCTTACCTCGTCGCCTGACGGGGAACAGTCAGCAGCGACAGCGTGAAATCGCACGTGCCATTAAGCGAGCACGACATATGGCGCTGCTGCCGTTCGGCGGGCAGTCTGAATTCTAGCAATGCCGGGGGCACACTTCATTTTCGAAGCAGGGAGGTCAGCGTATGGCAAAGTTGAGCAGTCGATTGAGAAACGAGAAACGCAAGCGATTGGTCGCGCAGTATGCCGAGCGTCGCAAGGCGTTGAAAGCGGTGATCAGGAGTCAGGTGAGCAGCGAGGAGCAGAAGCAGGAGGCGCAGCAGGCGCTGCAGAAGTTGCCGAGAAATGCGTCGCCTGTCCGGGTGCGTAATCGTTGCGCAATTTCAGGACGCGTGCGTGGATACTTAGGCCGATTCGACATGTCGCGGGTGGACTTTCGCCTGCTCGCGCTGAAGGGACAGATTCCTGGGGTACGAAAGTCAAGCTGGTAGTAGGCATAAGGAGGCACGATGAAACCTGGTATCCATCCCACGGGCTATCGTCCGGTTGTTTTTCACGATGTCGCGATCGACAAGCGTTGGATGATGATGTCGACGGTGCAGACCGATCAGACCACCCAGTGGGAAGACGGTCGAATGTACCCGCTCTATAAGGTCGAGACGTCGATGTACTCGCATCCGTTGTATACGGGGACGCAGCGCATCATCGACACCGAAGGGCGGGTCGAAAAATTCAACAAGAAATATCGCGGAAAGCGGACCTCGGGAGGTGCACGTGCCGGGCTCACCACCTAACCCTGGCCAACAGGAAGAGTGCCTGGTCAGCCGGCTTCCGGTGACGGTGATCTGCGGGTTTGTCGGAGCTGGGAAGAGCACGTTGGTGCGAAAACTCATCACCGGCCAGGTCTCCGGCCGTATGGCCTTGCTGGTCCATGACCGCAGCGATGCCGGATTGGATGCGGATCTCTGCCGATCACAGGGCGTGGAAGTCTTCCGCCTCGGTGAAGTCCTCGTCGAGTTGATTCAACGGTGCGTCGGGTGCTCCTTGCGCGACAGTTTGACGGGCGCCGTCACCGCGATCGCTGACATGGGGCGGTTTGATCGGCTGCTGGTGGAGTGTTCCGGATTGGTCGAACCGGCCTTTGTTGCCGAAGTCTTCAACGATGCCTGGGAGAACCGAGAGCCGTTGGCATCGAAGGCGCGACTGGATCACTTGGTTACGGTCGTCGACAGCAGGACCTTGTGGGACGATCTGCACGCCGTGGATGACTTACAGACTCGCGGTGTGAGTTGCGGAACGGACGACGGGCGGACGATTTCTGAACTGGTCGTGGAGCAGGTGGAGTATGCGACCGTGCTGGTGATGTCTAAGGACGAAGGGCTGCCGCGAGGAAAACGGATACGTCTGCGGCACTTGCTTGAGGCCTTGAACCCGGAAGCCGTCATGTTGTCGATGGCGGAAGAGTCGGAGCTGGCGGGGCGGATGCTTGGATCGCGCACGCCGGCCTCGATGCCGATCAGTTTTCAACCCGGCTGGGCCAAGCTCATCCAGGGCGCACCGCTGCCGAACATTCAATCCACCCACTGGACGATGGGGCTGTTCCGGGCCACACGCCCTTTCCATCCGGAGCGTTTGTGGGACCTGATCGAATCCGATTGGCCGGGAATGCTCCGGTGCAAAGGGCATTTCTGGATCGCGTCTCAGCCGGAGCGGTGTTTTTCGTGGGAGCAGACGGCCGGAGCGAGGCATTTTGAGTGTATCGGAGATTGGTGGGTGGCCACGCCGCGAGATGAATGGCCCACCGGTCGTGCGTTCGAGGCAGAGCTCATGCAGCAGTGGTCCGTCGAGTTCGGCGATCGCCGACAGATGTTCGGCTGGATCGGCTATCGCCTGGATGCCATGGCCTGGCGGCGACGACTTCAGCGCTGCCTGTTGACACCGTCGGAGGTGCTGGAGGGCGAATCCGGCTGGCGACGGTTCGACGATCCATTCGCCCGCGCGATCGCCCATGCCGACGCCCACGACGACGGAGATTCGGACTAGGAGGAGACTGATGGCAACTCATGTGACGACGACGCCCGCTCCTGAAACTGTGGAGGTTGATCGGCGTCTGCCGGTGACGGTTCTGTCGGGGTTTCTTGGTGCAGGAAAGACCACGGTGCTCAACCACGTGCTGCACAATCGGGAAGGCTTGCGCGTCGCGGTCATCGTCAACGACATGAGCGAGGTGAATATCGATGCGAAGCTGATCGAGCAAGGTGGGGCGGAATTAAGCCGCACCGACGAAAAGCTGGTCGAGATGAGCAACGGCTGCATCTGCTGCACCTTGCGGGAAGATCTGCTGAAGGAGGTGGCCAGGCTGGCGCAGGAAGGCCGGTTCGATTATCTCCTGATTGAATCGACCGGTATTTCCGAACCGATGCCCGTCGCCGAAACCTTTCAGTTCGAGAACGAATCGGGGGGCAGTCTGTCAGCTGTTGCGCGCCTGGATACCATGGTGACCGTCATCGACGCCGTCAATTTCTTGAACGAGTATCAAGCGGCGGATGATCTCAAGGCGCGTGGTCTGGCGCTTGGGGACGACGACGAGCGAACCATCACCGATCTGCTGATCGATCAAGTCGAGTTTGCCGATGTCTTGGTGATCAATAAAGTCGACTTGATCTCGCAAAAGGAGCGGTGCGAGCTGTCGGCGATTCTCGCGATGCTGAACCCGGATGCCAGGCAGTTGCACGTCGAGCAGGGACGGGTGGATCCGCGGAGTCTGCTCAACACCGGGCGATTCGATTTTGAGCAGGCGAGTCAAGCAGCCGGTTGGATGAAGACCTTGCGCGGGGAGGAGCGATCCGAGGCCGACGAATACGGCATCGCCAGCTTTGTCTATCGAGCGCGGCGCCCCTTTCATCCGGAGCGGCTCTGGCAGTACTTCCAGGAAACATGGACGGGCGTGCTCCGATCAAAGGGTTTGTTCTGGATTGCCACGCGGCCCGACCTCATTGGTCTCTGGTCGCAGGCGGGCGGGACCGGCAACGTTCGATGGGCGGGGCGGTGGTATGCCGCGATGCCCAAGGCGGAATGGCCGGAGGATGAAGAGGAGTATCAACGGCTGCAGGGTGTGTGGGATCAGGAGTATGGGGACCGCAGTCAAGAGTTGGTGCTGATCGGCCGGAAGATGGATCGGGCGGCGCTCACCGCCAAGCTGGATGCGTGCTTGGTGACGGAGGACGAGTGGTCATCCGGGATGAGGGCTTGGGAAGGGCGGGTGGATCCGTTTCCGGCGGCGGCGAGTTCTGAAGACGCCGGTACGGAGGACGAGGAGTCGATGCATGCCCACTGACGCCGCACGATTGCCGGTGACGGTCTTGTCGGGGTTTCTCGGCGCAGGGAAGACCACGCTCCTCAATCACGTCTTGCACAATCGTGAAGGCTTGCGCGTGGCGGTCATCGTCAACGACATGAGCGAGGTGAATATCGACGCCATGCTGGTGGCCGAAGGCGGCGCCGCGCTGAGCCGCACAGAAGAGAAACTGGTGGAGATGAGCAACGGCTGCATCTGCTGCACCTTGCGGGAAGACTTGCTGAAGGAAGTAGCCCGATTGGCGGAAGACGGGCGGTTCGACTATCTGCTGATCGAATCGACCGGTATTTCCGAACCGATGCCGGTCGCCGAAACCTTCACGTTTCAGAATGCGACGGGGCAGGCGCTCTCCGACCTCTCGCGTCTCGATACCATGGTGACGGTCGTGGATGGACCACGCTTTCTCCGTGACTATCGAGAGGGCGTGGAGCTGAAAGATCGTGGTCTGGCCGTGAGCGAGGACGATCAGCGGACCATCACCGATCTGCTGATCGACCAAGTGGAGTTCGCGAATGTGCTGGTGCTCAACAAGACGGACTTGATGGCGCCGGATGACCTGCAGGCACTGGCGGCGATTCTGGCCACGTTGAATCCGGATGCCACGATCCTTACAGCGACGTATGGGCAGGTTCCGCTCGGGCAGATTCTCAATACCGGGCGGTTCGAGTTCACACGAGCCTCGCAGGCGGCCGGTTGGATGAAGACGTTGCGCGAAGGCGAGAGATCCGAATCACAAGAGTACGGCATTACGAGCTTTGTGTATCGAAGCCGACGTCCGTTTCACGCGCAGCGGCTGGCCGAGCAGTTACAGCGCCCTTGGCCAGGCGTGTTGCGGGCCAAAGGGTTGGTGTATCTGGCCAGCCGTCTCGAATTCATCGGACTATTTTCATTGGCCGGAACCGTCTGGCAGCTGGGGCCGATGGGTTGGTGGCGGGCGATGATTCCGGAGGAGCAATGGCCTGATTCGGCGGAGGTGAAGGCGCAGATCAAAGCCATGTGGCACCCCAATTTTGGAGATCGTCGACAACAGGTGGTGATCATCGGTCAGCGGATGGATGAGGCGGCGCTCCGGGCGTCCCTGGACGCGTGTCTGTTGACCGATGCTGAGCTGGTGCAAGGCAAAGCCGCCTGGCGAAAATATTCTGACCCGTTTCCACGCTGGAGCTGACAAGGAACCGGCACGGCAGTCGGGTTCTCAAGAGGAGATGCATGATGGGTAAGGTGAGCGTGATCGCAGTGTCAGGTTTCATCGGCGCCGGGAAGACCACGGTGCTCCGACGTCTGGTGAGTGAACTGAACCCGGCGCGGACGGCGGTCATCACGAACGACCTGAGCGGATTGACCGGCGAGACGGCGTCGTTCGGCGGAGAACACTACCTTCGCGGTGAGGCGCTCGTTGAGTTGACGGCTGAGTGTACCCGATGTTCCTTGCGCCAGCATATCGCGGAAGCCGTCGTGCACCTGTCCGGATTCGGGCGGTACGACACGATCCTGATTGAAAATTCCGGCAGCACGGATCCGCTCCTGATCGCCAATCTCTTCGAGACCGATGAGACTATGGGGGTTGCCGTCTCAGCCATCGCGCGTCTTGATCATTTGGTGACGGTCGTCGATGCAGAGCGGTTCTGGGATGACTATGAGTCCGGGGCCACGCTCCGCGAGCGGGGACTCGGCACGGGACCGGACGATGCGCGAACCCTTGCCGAACTGCTTGCAGATCAACTGGAATGCAGTACGACGCTCGTGCTCAACAAGTGCGATCGTGTGACGCCGGCGGAGCGGCAGCGTCTTGAGCGGTTTCTTTGGCAGGTCAACCCTGATGCGGGATACCTGGCGGTGTCTCGGGGAGACCTCGATCCTCTGTTCCTGGAGACCACGCGCGCTCATGGCGACGCGTCGCAAGACATCACACCCGGGTGGATGCATCTGTTGAGCGGCACGTCGTTGTCGGAAGACGAGCATGATACAGAAACGTTCGTCTATCGGGCGAAACGGCCGTTCCATCCGTTCCGGTTTTGGCTGTTGATGCAAGAGGAATGGCCGGGCGTGCTGCGATCGAAAGGGTATTTCTGGGTCGCCTCGCAACCGAAGACTTGTTACATGTGGTCGCAGGCCGGCGCCAACTGTCTGTACGAGCGGTTGGGGCGCTGGTGGGTGGCGATTCCGGATCAGCATTGGCCGAAGGAGGAAGCCGCGCTCCAAGAACTGCGTAAGGTGTGGGATCTGGAGTTCGGCGACCGTCGAATCGAGTTGGCGTTCATCGGCGAGCAGATCGATCGTGTTCGCTTGAAGCGACAGCTGGATGCCTGCCTGTTGACGAGGGCGGAGCTTGCGCTGGAGGAACAGTTGTGGCGTGCCTTTCGCGATCCATTCAAGAAGCCGAGCTGGGAAAAACGGCACACACGCTCCGAACGGCACGACTTGTTGCCGGAGGAAGAGGGCTGAGCCGATGCTTGGTCTCGAAGAGATTCACGCGGCAGACGGGCTATGTTGTGAGCTCTGCAATCTGCGCGAACAAGGTGAAGGCCGTGATGTCATCGCCCGCATCCGAGCCGTGGACGATTTGGAACGGCGAGCGTCGACGGGAGAGATCTGGCAACTCTGTCGATGTTGCCAGATTGCCTTAGCGCTGTGGGACAGCGGCGGTGCTGACGATCTCCCCCACGCATAGGGGGCCACGAGTGAGCCGCATCAACCGAAAGGAGACAAGATGGGACGCTATTGTCAGGTGACCGGGAAAAAGCCGGTATCGGGAAACAACGTGAGCCATGCCAACAACAAGACGCGCCGGCGCTTTCTGCCGAATCTGCAGCGGAAGCGGTATTTTCTCACGGATGAAAACCGGTGGATCACCTTGTCGGTGTCCGCGCATGGGATGAAAATTATCGACAAGCGGGGGCTGGCCCGTGTCGTAGCCGACATGCGTGCTGCCGGTGAACGAATCTAGCCGTGAGAAAGGAGGTTTGTGATGCGTGAAATCATTACCGTGGCCTGCATCGGCTGCGAATCGCCGGGCAAGTCGGTCTATTCGACCACGAAAAACAAGAAGAACGATCCGGATCGGATCGAAGTGAAGAAGTATTGTTCCTTCTGCCGCAAGCATGCGGTACATAAGGAAAAGCGGTAACGAGATTGTGATACAGCCTCGTCTTCATCGTATCTCTCTGGCCGGAGTGTTGCTCGCTTATCTGGCGTTTGCGCTGCCGTTGCCGTTCGTTCTGCTCGATCACGAGTTGGGGCTACTGACCGGCACTCCCGCGCATACGATGCAGGACATCCATGCCTGGCTCGATCATGCGGTGGGAGCCGGGATCACTGCGGGTGAGATCGTCACGCAACTGGTCGATCTCGCTGATCCGGTCGGTCCACCGGTCGATGCCTACCATGAAGCCGTTGGGGTGCATGCCCCTTCTGGTCGCGGTCCGCCTCCGTCGATTTCTTTAATCAGCCCCTCAGTCAAGCAAGATCGGTGTGGGGTGGTAAGGAACTCTGCACGGGCCGGGTGTGCTCGGGTATAGGCCTGATGCTGAACGCGCAGCTCCTGTCGCTGGTTGAAAAGCACGCCACGGAACTACAGAGGAGGGATCGAGCATGGACCCGAAATTTCCTTTGCAGCACAAGCCGCTGCTCCGTGTCGAAGAAGCTGCTCATATTCTGAATGTCAGTCGATGGACGGTGTATCGATGGGTCAAAGCCGGACGGCTAGGCGGTACTCAGTTGGGTGCCAGGAGCTTGCGGATCTTCAGCCATACGGTGGCCGTGTTGATTGATCGCCACTGTGTGGGTAGTACGCCAGCATCAGATTGTCTTGCGGGTGCCGATTCAGTATCGACTGGACTCATCGCCATGAGGATGTGAGGCATGCCATTTTACGAGTATGTGGCTGACTATTGTGTGCAATCGCTCTTCTGTTCAAAACGATTTGTGTTCCGTCAGCGGATGGACGAACCGCCGGTGACGGCCTGTCCGCAATGTGAGGCACCCTTGAGCCGGATCCTGTCCTCGTTCTCGGCGGGGATCGATATGGGCGCGAATGCGGAGGCGTGGGCAAAGACTGATGCCGGATCGGACGCGCCACCTGCGACAGTAAAGAATATGTTTGGTGGCGGACTCGGAGACCTGGGGTGTGGGCATCGGCATCCTGACACCACGGGAGGCAGGAAGTCTTGTGACCATCGTTACAAAGACACAAAGGCTCTTCGTGGTGGGAAAAGCTAGAGATCAGGAGACCGGTTTGGGGGTGATCGCAGCTGCAAGTTCATTCAGTAGCTGTTCGGTCTCATCCCACCCTAGGCAGGCATCGGTAATGGAGACACCGTGCTGGAGGGCCACACCTTCTTTCCAGGCCTGTTTGCCGGGGTTCAGATTGCTTTCGAGCATGAGCCCCATGATGGTCTGGCGGCCTTCGCGGAACTGCCGCAGCACCTCTTGGGCGACGAATCCTTGGCGAGTATGATCTTTTTTGGAATTGTCATGGGAACAGTCGATCATGATCGGGCGAGCGATGCCTTCGCCGGCCACGGCGGCTTCGGCCTTGGCGACCTGTTCTGCTTCATAGTTGGTTTTCCCACCTCCGCCACGGAGCACGATATGGCGGTCAGGGTTGCCCATGGTTCTGATGATCGCGGTCTGGCCATCGGCGTTGATACCAACGAAATGGTGCGATGTGCGGGCGGAGGTCATGGCATTGACGGCGACATGGAGACTGCCTTCAGTGCCGTTCTTAAAACCAACCGGCATGGACACCCCGCTGGCCATTTCTCGATGGGTTTGGCTTTCGGTCGTGCGGGCTCCGATGGCCGCCCAACTGATGAGGTCGGCAACGTACTGTGGGCTGATTGGATCCAGCAGCTCTGTCCCGCAGGGAAGCCCCAATTGATTGATCTTGAGGAGGATCGCTCTGGCCAACTCCACTCCTGTTGCGATATCGCAGGTCCCGTCGAGATGCGGGTCATTGATGAGACCCTTCCAGCCGATCGTCGTTCTGGGTTTTTCAAAATAAGTTCGCATCACGATCAGGAGGCGGTCCCGCAGGGCATCAGCGACAGGTTTCAGCTTGGCGGCATATTCATACGCGGCTTTATGGTCGTGAATCGAGCAGGGGCCCACGATAACCAGGAGTCGGTCGCGATCCTCTCCGTGAAGAATGCGGCGGATAGCCTCTCTGGTTTCCACGACGAGTGCCGCTGCCTGATCAGTAATCGGGAGTTTAGTCTTGATGGCGCGTGGAGAGGGCAGTGCCTTAATCTCGATAACGTGTTGATTGTCGATGGGTCTATTCATACATGCTCATATCCTTGCGAGCGGTCTAAACCGCCTTGGTCTTGAGGGGGCAGTACTCTAACGAATTATGCCACAAAAGTCCATATCGATTGCTGCCTGGGCTGGAATGAGTCATCTGATCATGCAATTCAAGGGTTCTTGCAATTCTAATAACTGGATGCCTATTCTACGGCCATGTGTGTGAGACGACTCAGAGACCTCTCCTCGTTACTCCGATTCGGGGTGGCCTTGGGGATGATCTGTATCATTCTGGGGCTGGCTCCGTTTGCCGTCGCTCAGGATGTTCACCATGAATTGGCCGCTGCCGATACGGACGGCCATGAACATTCGGACACCGACATCTGTCAGTGGGTTCAGCATCATATTGCTGGGTCGGTTGATCTGGATGTTCCGCGATGTGCTGTCTGTGACTTGGTTCGGCAACAGGAACTCCCTTCCGAATCCATTCTTCTCTCGTCTACACTCTCGTTCGTCGGTCCTTCCCGAGCTCCTCCACAAGTATAGCTGAGTGATCATAATCCAATAGTCAGGATGGGTTTGCTTGGCCACGCGGTCTGCGTAGGCTTTTCTGCCCCTATCACCAGTGGGTTTGTGAGCGAGGAGGGACATGATGTATTCGTTCGTGAGATGTATGTTGAATGTGACGCTTCGATTGACGGTCGCCGCAGTTGTATGTGGAACGTATTCCATCAGCTACGCTGAGGATCAAGAGCCGACCAAGACGATCAAGGGGATTGTCCAAAATCAGGATCTTCGGCGGGTGCCGCAGGCGGTCGTCGAAGTTAAGAATCAAGAGGGAGACGTCATATCGTCCGGAGTGTCGAATGACGCCGGCGAGTTCAAAGTGACCGTCTCCGAGGAAGGCACATACTCTGTCAGTGCTGTCCAGGAGACCTATCGGAGTGAATATGTCGTACTGGCATTGGGCGAGGAACCCCTGAAACCAGTGACCTTGACTCTTTCGAAGACTAAGGAAGTGTCACTGGAGGTGGTGTCACCATTACCCCCCATTCAGACCAAGGCATCCAGTGAAACCTATTCACTCAGCCGGAAGGAAATCGACATCCTTCCGCGAGGGAACAACAACGACCTGCACGACGTGTTGCTGACCATCCCGGGCGCGGCCTATGGATCGTTGAAGCAGGTTCATATCAGGCAGGACCACGCCAACCTCCAGTTGAGGATCGACGGAGTTCCGATTCCCGATACGGTTTCCTCGACGTTCTCCGATGTGATTTCTCCACGAGCGTGGGAGCGGGCCGATATCGTGCTGGGCGGGATGGAAGCGAATGTTGGGAACAAAACGGCTGCCCTCATCGATATTACGACGAAGAGCGGCACAAAGCCTGGATTCGGATCGGTCCAGATGTTCGGCGGGTCGAACAAGACGATCAATCCGTCATTCGAGTATGGGGGTACGATCGGCGAGAAGTTCCGCTATTACTTTTTGAACAGCCATACGGCGACGAATCGGGGTATCGAGCCTCCGACCGTTGGTCATTCGATCTTTCATGGGCAAAGCGAGCGGAACCAGACGATGTTCCGTGGCGACTATCAGTTGGATAATAACAACAATTTTACGTTCTTGTTCTTGAACTCTATCGCGAAATATCAGATCCCGACGACCCCCGGACTGGAGGCGAGCCCGACTATTCTCGGTCTGCTGCCCGGAGGATTTGCACCGGTGCCGTCGGAAATGATTGATGAGAATCAAAAGGAGAACAACCAGTACGGCCATCTGGTGTGGCGGCGCGATATCAACACCAGAAACTTTTTCAGCTTGGCCGGGTATTTTCGTCATACCAGAGCCACCTTTCGAACAGATCCGTTGAATGTCCTCGCTTATGTGCCGGAAGAAGAAGTAGGGGAGCCTTTCTCGGCCGGGAGTCAAGACCGCACGGGCTATTCCGGTGGCGTGCGTTTGGACTACACGTATGTTCACAGCAAGGAACACTTGATCAAAGCTGGGTTTCAAGTCGATCGGACCCAAGCGATCAACAAGACGAGACTGTCTACCTTTAATCTGCTGGATCCGAACGATCCAGAGTCGGGCCCGACCGGGTCGGTGATCAATGCCGGTGGCGACAACCGGCTCATCGGGTGGCGGCAAGAGTTCTGGATTCAGGATCAGTGGACGCCGAATGAACATTGGACCGTTAACATTGGGCTTCGTGCGGACACAGTGCAGTATCTCCGTGATGAAGGGCAGATCAGCCCACGAGTCGGTGTCACGTACCGATACAACCCAGCCCACGCCTTTCACGCGTACTATGGCAGGCTCTTTACCCCCCCGAATCTCGAGAGGCTTGCACTTGCTAGTTTGAATTTGGACGGAACCAAGGCGAACCCTGAAGACACCACCGATAATCAGCCCCGGGCTGAGCGAGCCCATTACTTCCAAATCGGCAGCGTCCATGCCCTGACGGATTGGGCGACCCTCCAGCTCACAGGGTATTATAAGCTCGCCAATTATATGTCCGACGCACACCAGTTAGGCACCACGCCCTTACTGAACTACATAGCCTTCGAACGGGGATGGACCAGGGGGGCCGATGCTGCACTCAAGGTGTGGTTTATGGAGAACCTGACGGGTCGCGCCAACATCGCCTGGGGACAGTGCAAGGGCTATGGTTTACAGTCCGGGCACAATCTTGTGCATTTTGAGGAAATTGCCGACATCAACTCGCGCAGCGGCGTCCACTGCGACCATCAACAGACACTGACGGCCTCGGGGATCCTGAGTTACCGATTGCTCGATCGAACGACCTTCACCGGGCAGGTGCTCTTTGCCTCGGGGTTGCGGACGGCAGAAGAGGGTGCCAAGACCAACTCGAGCCATAGTCCGACCTACACGATCTATAACTTTTCGATCAGCCATGTCATTCCCTTACCGTGGCACGGCCAGAAGTTTGTCGTCGGGTTTGATATCGTGAATGCATTAGATCAGAAGTACTTTATCAACCAGGGCGAAGGCAGTATCGGTCTCGGTGTCTCTCATGCCGGTATGCCGCGCTCGTTCTTCTTTCGCGGCCAATGGTTCTTCTGATATAAAGGCCGGGTATGATGGCGACATGCAGAAAAGCCTTACGCGCAACAGGGTGTTTCATCCCCTGTTGCGCCCTGTGTGCTTGTCTTTGGCCGGCATCCTCTCAGGCGGTGGTTGGCGACGAGGCCACGCACCAGAGTGATCATGAGGAAGACGTGCTTGAGCTGCCCGAGGTCCATGTCCATGGGTTATCCCTGAATAAGGATCAACAGCTCGGTCCTGTGGCTAAGTCCACTCCCTGGCCTGCTATTCCCACCTCGCTCAACGGGCAGGAAATCGATGATTGGATGAAGGCTCGCCTGTTGGTCTCCAAGCAAGCGAAGGTCACCGTTGTGGTACTGGAACCTTGTAAGCATCGTGAACTGACGACGGCTGGGGTCAAGGCACTTGGTCGGTGGACATTCGATCCTCAAATGCAGGGCGATGATCCGATCGATGGTGAGCTGACGGTTCGCATTCATTTTCGAACCAGGTAGAGCAGTCACTGGTCATTAGTCAAAGGTCATTGGACAGGAGTGAACAAAGTCCTGATAATGTTTCTTTCAATGACCAATGACTTGTGACTGTTGACCTATTATGACCTGGGACGAGACTCTCTTCCTTGCTATCAACGGCTTGGCTGGTCAGTCGGCGGTTGCCGATTACTTTTTCTTGCAACTGGGGAACCGCAGCACGCTCTACGTTCCGGGTGCCTGCGCGATCGCCTATTGGATTTGGCGCAACCCTCGGGAGGCCTTCGTGGGAGGCCCGGTCTTGGGAGCATCGGTCGGACTAACCGATTTCTGCGGAGGGCAGCTGAAGTGGGTGTTTGAACGAGTGAGGCCCTGCCGGGCTATGAGCGAAGCGGTCAAAATTGAGCCGAGTGGTTGCGGAGGGTTGTTCAGCTTTCCGTCGAACCATGCGGCCAACACTGCAACGCTCGCAGCATTTCTCCAGGTCTTGTACCCCAAGTCAGGCTGGATCACATGGCCGATCGTGGCAGTGGTCGGATTCTCCCGTGTGTTTATTGGCGCCCATTATGTGACGGACGTCCTTGGGGGGTGGATGCTTGGAGGGGTTATCGGCGGAGGTACGGCCTGGTTCTTGTTGCAATGGCCCCGGTTCAGGAAGAGGTTCGAGTCGGTCGCCAATCCCGTTAAGGAAGCGGGAATCGAGTCCTGATCTTCACGAGGTCCTCGGTTGGTTTTCCACTGTCGCTAAGAGATCAGCCCCTAGGCGATCGACATCATATCCCCGTCCGATCAGTACGAGTGCCGGTTCTGGTTCATCCAGCAGCGTGAGCGGAGAGATCGTAGCCTGTCCTGGCAACGCATATTGAAACTCCTGTAACTCTGGTTCTTTTGCAAATCGGAAATATCCTTTCGCACGCTCCAGTTGTTTCGGGATCGTTTTAGTCCACGCCAGGAATCGCTGGCGATTGAGTGGCCCGGGCAATCGGATTGTTGTGGCGATAGGATGGTAGACTGCATGCTGCGTATGGCGCGGTCGAGATTTATCAAACAGAACATTGGTCAGCGCCGGCTGGTGGGTTGACGGATGGGTTGCCAAGAGGTTTGGCACATCAATCCTGGCATGCGACGTTTCCCACAGGCGGGCATAGGGGTTTTGCTCAAGGATCCCAGCCCGGAATCCTTCCCAGTGACCAGGAACATAGAGGTCTCGCTTGTTCAGAATGAGTTCGTCGGCACAGCGGATCGCTTGCGTCGTCACATAGGCGCTGGAATGACTTTCTTCCGTTGAGACCGGATGGACGAGTGCGATGACTCGTTCAAGAGATGCCAACCTCGCCGTATAGGCATCCGTCACCGCGTCGATCACTTCAGCCGGATCGGCCAGCCCTGAACATTCTAGAATGACAACATCTGATCCATGATCGCGCACGAGTTGTGCGATCCCCCATGAGAGATCTTCTTTCGTATCGCAACAGACACAACCGCCGGCAAGGTTCATGACCTGTTCAGCGAGAGTGCCGGCTCGAGGGCCATCGATGCTGACGGTCCCGGCTTCGTTCATCAGGACGCCGGCTCGCTGACCATTGACCTTCCAATGCTCCAATAGCCGCATCAGGAGGGTTGTCTTACCGGCACCGAGTGAGCCGCAGAGGATGTAGAAGGGGATGGGCATGTAAGGTCATGCTTAGTTGTGTTTAAGCAGAGACCATTGTACCGGGATTGAGAGAGGACGGAAAGTGGATCGGTGTACTCATGGGCGTTCACCGTGAGAGCGAGATGGGGTGGTGTGATTCCACGACTCGCTCGGACTGCTTCTTGACGGCACAGCGGGTTGCTCCGCTAGCAGGCTGTTGACAAAGTTCACCAGCGGCGTTCTCGCCTCGCTCAGAGGCTCAACGCACGGCAGAGAGTACGATTTCGCCTCTTCGCTCGCTGCGGCCTTGCTGGATGGCCTTTCTGAACAACCTGTGCGGTATTCTCCAGACGTTCGTGACCTCAGGCAGGGCTCCATTTCCGAGCTCGTTCTTGGGTTTGTCACCACACTGCTAGTTAGCTCGAAGAGGAGTTCATCTCTAAAATCGTCTGCAATGCGGTCCTCAGTCCGGTCATGAGCGAACCTGTAAAATCACTCGTCAGGTGGTCAAAGTCTTTGTAGACGATGGTGTCCCCTTGAACGGGTTTGCAAGTTCCCATATGGCAGAGAAGATCAGTCAAGTCGATAAAGTGGACGTGTGAGAGGTTGTGGGCTCCGGCCCGCTCAGACTCATAGACATCCGGACTGAGCACGATTGATTGATCGGCGGTACATGAGGCCTGAGGATCTCGATCCTGACGGATAGATCTGGCGAGACAGGTCGGAACATGATACGGAAAATGCGGGCTATCACGCATGACGACCACAGCGTGGTTCTTCAATGCCAAGAAGGTCTGCCGTGCCCCATTGCGCAACTCATCCAGCGACGGTTGGGATCCCATAGCAAAGAGGTGGTCATAGCTTTGCCCCAGGTGACTGGTCGCATTCCCAAGGAGTACCAGCGTAGGATGCAGATTTTGGATGAGAGCCAGAGCCTGCGCACGCCATTGAGCACAGGCGCTAGTAGATGTCTCTATTTGCTGGATCTCCTGGGACTGAAACGTGCTGGGTCTGATATCGAAGGCAGGGCATGAGGGTTTTACGACCGTGGTCAACTTCCAACCGTTCAGTTCCGCCATTCGTTTCAGTGGGCTGAACCACTGCATGGCATGAGAGTCTCCGAATAGGACCATGTGGACTTTCGCCGTCTGATGGCCAAAGTCACATCGTCTGACTTCCGGTGAATCGAGTGGCGGGTAACAATTCTGTTCCGTCAACAGTTTGGTGGTGGTTTGAGTTGCCGTTGTAATAGTGCGCATCCTTGGCTCGTTCCCTATGTCTTCAGCGAATTTCATGGAGAGCAATGCGGCACCCATTGAGCACACCATAACGGCTGCGGCAAGACCTACTGACAAGGCCGGACGATGGAGCAAGACTCGATGGAACCGAATCGGGCGTTCAATAAAGTGGTGACTGACGGCCGCCACTGCTAAGGAGGCAGAGGCGACACCCACTTTCCCAGGAACAGACAGGGATGGAAGAAGTACAGCGCTGAATACCAAAAATGGCCAATGCCAGAGATACCAGGAGTAGGACAGTGTTCCGAGCCGTTGCAGGGGTGAAGAGGCCAGGAGGACTCCAATTCCACGATACGGCTGCTCCGTCCCCGCAATCAGTATTGCGGCAGTGCCCAGTGTGGGGATGAGCGCAACCCACCCTGGGAAGCTCGTGGCACTCGTAACTGAGAGGAAGTGTGCGGTACCAAGAATCGCGAGAAAACCGAGCCAGCCCATAGCGGGCCTCCAAGATGAGAACGCGCGTTGGTTCTTGCGCGATAAGAATAGGGCGAGTCCTCCAATACCGAACTCCCAGGCCCTGGCAGGCAGCTCGTAAAAGGCAAAGGTTCCTCCTTTGAGGGTGAACCCGATCCCGATTCCCAGCGAGATCAGTGTCAGCCCGGCGAGTAGGGTGAAAAGTGCATTCGCCGATCGCCACCATCGTACGCTAAGCAAGATCAATAAAGGCCAAAACAGGTAGAACTGTTCTTCTACGGCTAATGACCAGGTGTGTAACAAGGGGTTGGATTGTACGTTTGGACTGAAGTAATCCCCACTATTCTTGTCGAAGAACACATTGCTCATATGAAGAGCAGCTGATCGAGCGGCACGCGCAGCCAGGTCCAGCTCCTGCGGTGTCAGGATGAAGGTCCCAATCAGTAGCGTCGCGACTAATGTGATGGCAAACGCTGGGAGCAATCGTCGCGCGCGGCGGGCATAAAACTCCAGGAGATTGAGCCCTGACGTTGTCTGAATCTCGTGAACCAAGATCCCAGTAATCAGAAAACCAGACAGAACAAAAAAGACATCGACTCCAACAAAGCCGCCTAAGAATCCAGGCATGTCGCAATGGAATAGGACCACCAGTAGGATGGCGACGCCGCGCAGCCCCTCAATATCTGCGCGAAAAGCTGATGGTCGACAGTCGGAACTCTTTGCAGAAGCGTTAGGGGTAGTTATATCGTTACTCATGAGAGGTATTACGACTCGGTGAGCATTTTGACCTGATGTACTCGCTGTAAGGGCATAAGAGCTACTGCATGAGGGGTGCCATCAACAGCATCGCACAAGACTCATGATTGCAATCGCTTAGACTTTAGAATGGCATGGGCACTCACGGCGGATCTGTATGAGGTGTAGGAAAAAGAGTTCACCGTGACGCTTAATATATCACCATTCTGTATAGTTTACTCGTTTCAGGCGAGTAATGATAGGCCAACTCCACCGGGGGGAGCGATGAGACCTCTCTAGTCTGAAATATTATGAATACTTGTATATAGGTATCATTCGTAATGGCTATCGCCCTTTCTGAAGGTCTTTCGGGGTGGTTCTCATACAAGCGCACTAGCAGTCTGCTGAAAAACCCTCTGCTCATCCTTCGAACGCCTCAGGATGAGCGAGAAGAGCATTGAAATTATGAGGGTTTCCCGTTCGTGCTGAGCTTGTCGAAGCACACATGTTGAGTTTTTCAGCAGACTGCTAGACGTTCTGTGCTCAATGGATGATGTCGTCGCTGGAGCTCGCACAGGATGTATGGCGCTATCGTATTGTCGTTGTAATTGGGTGAGGGAGTACCACGGCATGGTTTGTGGAGCCTCGTCCGATCCCCGATCAGGCCTTCTGATGCGATGTCAAAGGAGTCGGCACGATTTTTCAGGGCTTTGTTGATGGTGGCGAGGAGAGGGAGCGTGTGGTTCGAAAGTGGACCAGATCTTTGGAAAAGAGCACATCCAAGGTCCAGTCCAAGGCTACGAGCACTTTCTTTTCAAATCGAGGGAGCTTTAGCAGGTAGATCGTTCGCCATAGCCACCAGGCAATGAAGCCTGAAAAATTGATACCCAAAATGTTTGCGACACCGGTCCGTTTGCCGATCGGGGCGAGCAGCCCGATCGTGGAGTAGACAAATGGTCGTTTCCATCCCTGTTGAACCGTCGCCAGGATATTCTGTGCTGCCACCCGCCCTTCGCGTAGTGCGTGTTGTGCGGTCGGAGGGTGAAATGCACCCGTTTTTCGGTCTGGCACCATCGCGCAGTCGCCCAAGGCCCAGACTCCTGACCATCCAGGAACCTCCAGGTACTCGTTCACAAGGATCCGACCCTTGGTTTTTGGGCAGGGCAACGTGCCCAAAAGCGCGTGGGGGCTGATGCCGGCGGTCCAGACCAGTGTATTCGTCGTGACCGTCGTTCCGTCACTGAGGGTGATGTCGTGGTCCGTCACGGCGGTGACTTTGCAGTTCGCATGGATTTCCACCTTCTGCTCGGTCAGTTTGCGCTGTGCGTAGGTCCCGAGCTTCTCTCCGAGCTCCGGCAAGATGACCGGCCCAGCACTGACCAGAATGACTCGCAGCATATCTTCCCGCAGATGCGCAAAGAACCGCACTGCTTCTCGAAGAAAGTCGTTCATGGCCGCAATGGTTTCGACTCCTGCAAACCCACCTCCAGCCACCACGAAATTCATGAGGCCGGTACGGAGCGAGGCTCCACACTCAAAGTCGGCCTCTTCTAGATTTGCGATGAGATGATTGCGCAGCGCAATCGCGTCACTGAGCGTTTTCATAGTAAAGGCACGAGGGGCTAAGCCCGGAATATCGAAAAAAATCGTGGAGGCACCAAGTGCCAGCACGAGATGGTCGTACGGCAGCGCATGGCAATGTTTATCATGCCCATGTGACAGGCCAACGCGCTTCTGCTCCAGGTCGATAGATTCGACTTCACCATGAAAGAACGTCACTTTACACAGCAACTTGCGGATAGGGCTCACGATATTGGTGACATCGATGTCACTTGCGGCCACTTCGTGCAGCATCGGGGTGAAGAGGAAAAAGTTGTCGTGGTTGACAAGGGTGACGTCGAGGTTCGCACCCCGCTCGAGTGCCCGTTCGAATTCCAGCGCGGCATACATCCCGCCGAATCCCCCACCCAGAATCAAGACGCGTGGCTTTGCAGTCGACATCATGCCTCAGTGAATGACGACATGGCTGTCGGGTGCAGCGAAGACTGTCTCTGTGCGAGGGGGGGGGATGTCATTACAACTGAATCATAGTCAAAGCCATGATCTGGAGACGGATGGTGTTAGATAACGGTCAGGTGTTGCAGCAGCTGGCCGTTACACGCAATCATACCATGCGCCGTATCGATTGACGCGGCTTAAAAGAAATCCGTCCATTGTGCAAGTGATTTCCGTTCGCAGTACGTGAGAGGCGCGACTTGCACATAGCCGGTGCAATGATCCGCCGACATGCTGAAGGTGAGTCCCGCTGCATCAGATGTTATGCAATTCTATGCGACTATGGTAGAAAAGAGGGGCGCGATCGTATCTGGTGGGTTATGCCTTCTGAATGAGAGAGTATGGCAAGGTTGATCTGCTGTTTTGTGCTGAAACACATCTGTGACTCTGTTCGAGGGCGAGAGGCGCTTTGAGTCTGACAATCTTGGAGGACACATGATCACCTGGTGGCTGCTTGGCGGGCTCGTAGTAATGGTGGCCGGAGTTGTCTTGTACCGAGAATGGAAGATCCGCCGTCATCCCATGCCTGGGTCCGTTTCTGTGATGACGAAAACAACAGACGGCCAATTACTTCAATTTCTGGTGCGACCAACCAGAAAGATTGGAAGAGAATAGGTGGTGGGAGTCTTGAGCCAAGATGGAGTTGAAGTGTGAGGATTTGCCTGACTGAAATGGGCGCATCAGGCTTGTGTGCAGAACAAGCGTGGCCGTTACCACCAAGACCACTCCCTGGTCACTAAGACATGTATCCCAAGAGCGAAGTTGGTGATGGCATGTGCGCCAATGCAGGCCCAGAGATTCCTGGTCTGTACCAGTAGGAGTCCATAGACGGTTCCGGCCATCATCCCTGCCAGCCAAAGATCATGTTCTACGCCAAAGAGTGCGACGACCGCGACGAATGAGATCGGTGTGAAGGTTCCGATAGGGATCGCCTCAAAACGGGATGAGATCAGGTACCTCAGTACAAATGACCGCCAGAACAATTCTTCCATAATCGGAACGATAATCGCTGCCCCACAGAGGCGAAACGCGGTCAGTAGATAGCTGGCCGGCCCGTCAACTGTAAATGGGTTGTATCCTGACGAAGGTGCCCCCTGCATCGCCCATGCCCAGTCCATCCGAACCCAGGCTGCATAAACCAGGACTCCAGCGGCCGTAGTTAACATCAGATGTCGGACTGGCAGTTTGGGTGGCCACTGGAGTTCATCATACTGACGCCAGAACCAGGCTAGTGCAGCGGCAACGACCAGTGTCTTGATCGGGTAAAGCCATAAGAGAACGGCATCTCCCGACAGTGCTGGCCATCCGGCAACCTGTCCCAGCCATCCGACTATTTGGCCTATTAATAAAAATAATGCGTACAGTCCAAATGGAACGATCCGAGCGGTCATAGTCGAAGCGTATCTCAGTGAAAGGTGTATGTAGTGAATAATACTTAGTGTTTCAGGATGTCATACTATGGCTTAGGGCGTAGAGAAATTGCAAGCGGTGTGACCGCCAGTAGGCACTACTTGGTCTGACGCTCGCTTCAGGGATTCGTACTCGTTCGCTGTTATTTGTGGCACATGAGGATAACCCCGGAAGATATCTATTTCGGCCGATCACAGATTGCTCAGGTGGACAGGCTATCCGTATGGCCGTGCACCATGTCTGGGCCAGTTAGTCGCGAACATGGTTGTGTCAGCTTGCAGGGCGAGGGTGAAGGATTTGGTTCAGGCGTTCAGATGTCGTACCCGTTTGATCGAACAGCAGAGAGCATAGCCTTGGGCGATCATTCCGGTCACGAGCAATCCGAGTGAGGTCCGAAGCCAGTGCGATTCAGGATGATCTAGCCCATACATTCCGATCACGAACCCCAGTGCGATGGCAATGATCCCAACCGACCGTGCGATGCGCAGCGCTGCGCCGCCAATTTGTTGGGGAGGGTGTCTTAGCAGGCTGCACGGATGGATGATACTCATCGTTTGATTAGGAGATCAACCTCAGGTACTGGTAGGGTCATCCCCTACCGTTGATAGCAGTTCCTCGCTGGATCGTCCGATGGCGAGTTTGCCGCGCAGCTGGGTCCCATGGGTCGCGGAACTCTTACGTACCCTTCCAGAGTATGATTCTTTTTCAGTATTTCAATGTGCAGTTCGTGACAGGATCCTGAGCACCCAGTTGTGGTTGTCGGGGGATTGTTTAAGATCATGGAGTTCCCCCCGACAGGGATAAAACGGGGATACGTGATGGCTGTTGAGCCGAAAGTGAGTTGTCCCTGATGAGCGGATTGCTCAACGCGAGTGGTAAATGTTGGTCGAGGATGCTCCGGTCTCAATACCGTAGCCCAGGTGGGATCGTCAGGGGCATAGAGGAAGGCATTATTGCCACGATGGCATTCGGTACAGGCGACGGTGCCCGGAGAAAACCCCTGGACAGGGTCTCGGAGCGAGGTGATGGGAACGTCGGTTGTCTCTGGTTTCCAGTTTGTGTGTGGAGAGGTTGGGTCGTTACCCCAAAAGCAAGCGTGTCCGGTCGTGGCGCTTTGGCAGATGATTTGAAATGATCCTCCATTCCTTCCGAGTGCGATGCAGGCGCCCCTTCCTCGAGATGGTGCATAGGACCAGACGCTTGCGAAGGAGGTCTCATCAACCGGAGTCTGTTCCAGACTATTTGGTGTGAGGAGTATGGTTTTGAGATTGCCGTGACTCTTCCATTCCGATGAGGATCGGTTCCAGTCAGGCGGAATTGGGACGCCGTTCGTGCGGCATGTTTCTATGTAGTGACCGTCGCTGTACATGGCTGCACTTGGTACCTGAGTTGGAATAGAGGGTGGCGTAGATGTCCTTTCTGTTGATGATTCTTTCAGCAAACAACCTGCGAGACACACACAAGCGAGGGCCAGGGTGCTCAATTTGAGAACTCTCATTGGTGTTCTGTGTTTCCAAAATCTCATTTTTACACCTCCGATATAGCTGTCCATGGGCAATGTCTCGGCTGATATATTGCAGAATGTTAGACCATCGCTCATTGGCTGTCGTCGAATTGTAGATGCAGGGTCGCCACATCGCTGGAAGTTCTGATCAATTGACCGGCTTGGGGGGACGCCGTTCTATTCTGCAGTACTGTGAGAGCTGGTTGACCGAAATCAGAATCAATCAGACCTCCCTCCTTGGGAGACTGACGTTGAGAGCCTGCGTTGTTCGGAAAGAGCCGCTCTCTTGGTTCGGAAAAACTCCTGCAAGAGTCCTCGGCTTTCCTCCTCGCGTAGCCCTCCGGTCACCTGTACTCGATGGTTGAAACGGCGCTCAGAAGGAATATCGAGGATTGAACCACAGGCTCCGGCCTTGGGATCCCAGGCGCCGAAGACGAGCCTTGCGATACGTGCTTGCACAATGGCTCCCGCACACATCGGACAGGGCTCCAGTGTGACATAGAGTGTGGTGCCGGTGAGGCGCCATGTCTTCAACTGCTCTGCGGCTTGTCTGATGATGATGATCTCGGCATGCGCCGTTGGATCCTGCAAGATCTCCCGATAGTTATGAGCAGCCGCGATCACGTGGTTGTCTGACACCAACACGGCGCCAATCGGGACTTCTCCGACGAGGGGAGCCAGTCGGGCTTGTTGAAGCGCCAGCTCCATGAACTGGCCATCATGGCTGTCGGGTTGGCTTGATGGCGATATTGCGGGGCCTGTGACAGTCACAGTGCATGCTAGCATAGGAACTGGGAAGAGCGACAGGCGAGCGGAGAATTCGTGAGCGAACGCTATTCGATACTTCTCATGGTAGAGGGGGGTGATTTTCTGCCCTGTGGAGGGAGATGGTTTTTCAAGTCATCCAACTCAGCTTCGCGCTGGATCAGTTGATCTTTCACCTCCGCCAGTTCCGTGATCTTCCGCTGCAGTTCTTCCTGCGTTTGGGCAAGAGACTCGTCTCGCTCCTTAAGCTGTTGTTGGAGAGTGGCCAGTTTGGCATGCACCTCGTCCACTTGTGCCTGCAGTTCAGTGATCCTACTTGCGGTGGCTGTTTCTTGGGGAGAGGAATTCCAACTCACGAATGCCAAGATGCCGAGGACCACGAGGAACACCAGACTGAGTCCTCTCCCAAAGGACGGCGCGGAGGTTCTAGATGGTGGGAAGAGGTGATTCATCCATTCTCCGGGCTCAAGGCTGGCTGTGGCGGATGAATTGGCAGCCTCCTCTGCTGATTGAGGGAGGGTGCGGGCCCCCATGATTTTCGCCTTAAGATGACGGGGTGGAGGGACGAGCGTGAGTTCAAAGGGAAGCGCCACCGCGACCGACTGGTACTCTTTCAAGATGGTACGGCAGGGGACACATCCAGAAAGCAGATGGGCCTCCAGAGCTTGTCGCTCGATCTTCTCAAGGGCGCCGATCGCATAGAACGGGACCGTGTCTTCAAGATCTTGATGTGTCATGCCGAGAGATCTTGCTCCCAGTACGTATGTAGGGCCGCATGTAGTTGCGCCATGCCGAGCTTGAGGCGAGTGATTACCGCGTCGAGCGGCTGGTCGAGTCGCGCTGCAATCTCTGCCGGAAGCAGGCCCTCGTAGTATGCCAATTCAATTGCCTGTCGATGCGTCTTCGGCAAATCATTGAGTGCCTTGCTGATCACCGTCCGTAGTGCCTGGTCGGCTGGACCCTCAAATCGCCCGGGCAGGGCGGAAGACTCGGTGCCATCGGTTGGCACCGTTTGACGATGCAGTGGAGGATCGGAGGCTCGAAGTCGGTCGATGGCTCGACTGCGGGTTAGCGTGATGAGCCAGGCGATCGGTGTACCACGCCCGACGTCATAACGAACTGTTCGTTTCCAGATATCAACATAAATAGCCTGCAGGATGTCAGCGGCTTCCTCTCGACTACCGAGTATCCGCAATGCCAAGCTAAAGAGGATGGTGCTTGATTGATCATAGAGTTGGGTGAAGGCATGGTTATCTCCCTTGCCGGCTCGAATGGCGACTTTTGGGTCAATCGTTGACGCGGCGTGTTGAGCGGCAGTGTCCATAGAATGATAAGGATCTGGAGTAGGGAGACGATCGATCAACCGGTCACAACTATAGCATCCCGAATTTGCTGCAAGAAGAAATCGCGCAAAAGAATGTCGACTCCTGCAAGCTCGAAAATGGAATAGTTGTTGATTTTTAGGAGTGCCTATCGCACGACAGATCGCATCAGTGCGAAGGGGCTCTTGGCACGATCAGACCCCCAAGCCGATACGGCCAGAGCTGGGGTGAGAAGGCGACGGCCCATCTGAGCAGTCCCGTGAGAAAGGTGTCAGCGTGTGAGGCTGACAGCCCCAGCGTCAGCTTCGATTGCGTTTGAAGTATGGCACGAGCATGGTTGCCGCTTCGCTTGCGCCATTGGGTTCTGGAGGTGGAGTTGTAGCGGGGAGGTTGATCGCTCGCTCGAGCGTTGTCGCCCATTGGCCCTTCATGAAGTCGTCCATGGAAAGCTCGATCCCCTTCCCGTAGCGGTGCAGGTACTCCACGAGAGATTGTTCGTCCCCGAAGTTGTATCGACGAACGTACACGATCGGGACTTGTAAGGCGACGGCTTCGACCAGAGTGCCATACCCTGGTTTGGTCATGACGACATCGACCGAAGCGAGCAGGGTCTTAAACGAAAACGGCAGGGATCTGATGGAGGTGAATCGCGTACTCTCCGGAGGAGTTGAGCCGTCCAAAAGAAATTGGTAGCCATGAAGTGATTCAACGGGCTCGAAGGGGAGTGATGTCAGCGGAATTCCTCCAAATCCGATCAGAACAGTTCGGTGCCCCGGCCTCAGGGACAGAAACTCGGCTAGTTGCGCACGGGCGGCCAAAGCCGGCTCAGCAACCGGGGGGATAACGTGTATGTGCTGGAAGCAACCCAATACGGGAGAGGGAGTAATTCGCAGAGCAAGATCGGCTTGCCTATAGGCCTGACGGATGGATTGCAAGATTGGTTGGGTGTCGATCCAAGGAGGAGCCTGGTACTCAGATAGAATCAGGTCCCAGGTAAAACTGGCGAGTGCAACGGTCGGAATCGAAGCGGCCTTTCCCGCCGCCAATGCGAGGTACGGGGTGTCGGCGAGAACCAGATCTGGTTTCGCCGTTCGCATAGATTCAATTTCGGTCTGCAGTCGCTCATTCCATGTGCTGTGGAATTGGTGGTGCTCACGCCAGGTCGCTTCAATATTGATTGTCATGGGACCCTGCTGAACGCAGCCGACATCTTGTTGGACGGGACTGATTTCCCATGGGACTTTGAGACGATCGACGAAGAATGCCGCAGGAACCGTGGTGCGTAGGAGCACTCGGAGATCTGGAACAAGACAGCCTAATGCATTGAGCACCGGCACGACCTGGGCGGCGTGACCGAATCCGTGTGCGGAGATGGCGGCCCAGATTAGCGGCATAAAAGAGGGTGCGCGCGCGTCATGAGAGACGTCCAGTGAAGACGGACGAGCTCAACTATTGGAGTGGTCTGATTCCATAGGGGCGATGTTGTACGTCAACTCGAGGTCAAACTCGTCGACTAGTTCATTGAAGGCTCGGGCCCCGAGATCGGAGCGAACCTCCGCCATGACCAAATCAATGGCTGGTGCGGCATGCTGACCATATTGCGCAACGGCTGAGTCAATTCGTTTTCTAGCATCGTCGAGGGTCACGGACAGTTTCCTCCCTGTATGGTCGCAGCACAGTCATGACAGCGTGCGTAGTAATTCCTGCATCTCGGGGACCAGATCCTTTCCGCCATTGGAACGTCCAGAAAGAACCGCCTCAATTCCGGCTGTGAGCACGGGCTTGGCCTCGGCGTTTCTTCCCAATCGGATCAAAGTCCGTCCTAAAGCCAGATGAGAAGCAGCGTGGGTTGGGTCCAGCTGTGTGGCCACCGTCAGATGCTCAACGGCTTCCTCCAGGCTCCCATTTTCTTGCAGTATTTTGTTGCCGAGCCCGTAGCGACCAAGGAATCCTTTGGGATTCTTGACCACCATCTGACGGAACGCATCAATGTCCATAGTGCCTACGATTTAAATTGGACTTGTACTATAGCACTAGAATGGGAGAATCAGCCATACGAGAAACACGGTTGGGAGAAACGGGTCAGGTCCCCTTCATGGGAGTGAGGGGGGCGCTGCAGGAATAGTCGAGCGTGTGGGGAAGGTAGTCGCCGGCCTTTTTGCTCTCACGGTCACAGTACGAATACCAGGGGTGGAGGCCGGGGCGCTGCTGGCCATATAGAGCGTCGTGTCGCGGACAAGTTGGGTCGTCAGTTCTGCCAGGCAGGCTTCTGTCACATGTCCCTTCAGCTCATCGATCATGACCGGGGTCGCACCGAATAATTTGTATTGAACAGTGCCTGATGAGATGCCTTCGTACCGTTTGACCTGCCCATCCCAGCGCTCCAGTTCGAGCCCGACCTTAGCCGCATAGTCGTACTCAAAGTCGACGAAGGGCGAAAGAAGAAACATAGAACCGCCAAGGATAATACCCTTGAAGGCTGACAGCCATGAGTGAGGCTCGATGGTTTCATCCAACGTGATACGTGCGGATACGGTTTTTTCGCCAAGGGAGTCCGACTGTGCTCCGAGAGGAATCAAGGCCGAAAAGAGACGAGTTTCCTGTACCCTATCGAGAATCCGCCGTTCGGTTTCAGTCGAGGGATTTTGAGGTGCGCCGTTTCGTGACAGGTGAAACGAGTCCATTACCAGCGGGACCCGCTCATCGTTGGCAAGTAAGTGGGTATCGGCCGACTGCGAATGTGCCGAAGCAGGCTTCAATTCGATGGATCGCGTGCATCCGGTATTCATGTACAACAGAAGTCCGACGAAACCCACGAGCGACCAGTGAGCAGCATGTCTCGTCATGATAACCGTCTCCTCAGAAATAAAAGGAAAATCCACCGAAGGGAAGACTCGCGTTCAGACCAAGATTCGGAAACGCTGTACCGGCATTGGAAATGTGATGAAAGCGGTAGCCGGCGTTGAAGGCGAGTTGCGGCGTGACGAACCATGAAACGCCCACCCCTCCCGTCAGCACGAAGTTGAACTGATTGGCTTCTTCACGAATACGTCCGCCGAGATCCGTCCAGAACGGCCCACCGGCAAATTCCACATAGGGGCGAAACCGACCTAAGGCGACGAACGTGTACTTGATTCTCGGCGTGAATCCGACGCCATGCGTCAGTAATGGTTCTCGGAACTCGAGATAGACCATTTCCGCGCCGAGCGAGACTTGTCCCCGATACCAACTATCGCCGATGGGATCGGTGATCGTCATCATCCAGGAGGGCATCAATGCCGGTCCGTGCTGTTTGGTCGTATGAAGGTGGGTCAGTCGGTGCGCGAACATATAGCCAGCGGTGAGTCCGACTTCCTGTGTCCCGACGGTGATCACAGGCGAGACATCCGAGGCCAGTGCACGAGAAACCGTCAGTGTCACTCCCAAGATTGCCGTCAGTATGATGCGAGCGAACCAGGCCATATTCTCTCCTTGTCACTATCCTGTCGGAGTCTGTGAGCAAAAACTTAATGGATAGGCGATTCGATGAGCCGTGTTTTAAGGTGGCAGAAGATGGCGTTCTGTCCAGGTGGTCGTAGAGGAGGCGACGCTCCGAAGTAAGCGAATATTTGAGAGGATTGAGGTGGTGCTATTCGGCTTGCTTCAGTTTAGCGAAGTGGTTCAAGTCGGTCTGTAACTCAGGGAGCGTATAGCGTTGATCCAAAGATATGACTCGATCGAGACAGCGCAAGGCTGACGTCCAGTCGCGTCGTGCTTCGTACACGCCTGCCAGATAGCGAAGAACCGCAGCCTCAGCTGGTTCGTTGCCGAGTTTGATGTAGTGTTCCGAGGCGTTGTTGAGGCAGCGTTCAGCTTGCAGAAGATCACCTTGGTCGAGATAACATTTGCCGAGTTGGCTATACGTCACGGCGAGCCCTTCCTCGTTGCCGACTACTCGATGATGATCGAGCGCTTGCTTAAATGACGTGACGGCCTGATCCCACTGACCGGCGCGGGCCTCTTGCAGCGCAAGATTTGTATAGAGGATGCCGAGCCCGCGGCTGTCTTGTAACGTACGCATGAGATCCAGGGCTTCGAGGTAGTAGGGTCGTGCGCGCTCCGGATGGCCTGAGGCGATGTGGAGATTGCCGAGATTGACTAAAGTATGAGCGACGGCGGTGAGGTTTTCCTCGGTCCGTTGGATCTGGAGCACTTCCCGATAGCACTGTTCCGCGCGGAGCAGCTCGTTCATCAGCGCGCAGGTATTACCAAGATTTCCGAGCGAAGCAGACAGTGCCTGGGAGTTGCTTGATGCCCGGTCATCAGCAACAGCTGCTTCCCAGGCTGCACGAGCCTGAACCAGATCGCCGCGATGGAGAAAGATCCGAGCTCGATGTTTGTCGTTATCCGACATGGCATTGTGAAGCGTTATCCGTCAGGCGTGAAGTGCGGGTGATGCCGTGTTCGAGGAGAAGTACGAACGACACTTCGCCCGATACTGCTTGGGTCAGTCACCGCCCTTTGGTGTGTCTCGTTTAAATTCGACCTGTAGCTCATCTTGCTCTTCCAGGCCTAACCCAGCTCGAAACGAACGATGTAGCTCTTCAATCTGTTCAACGTCCTGATCCGAGCGCGCTTCACGCCTCACGAGATACGCCTCACACAGCTTCAGTCCTGTCTCGAAGTGCCGCGCAATTGTCTCCTCCGTCACCTGCTGCCAGGTGATGTAAATACAGAAGGCCTGAAACGAATGGGCATCGGGATATTGCTGAGCAAGGGCGAGCAAACCTTCATAGGCTTCCCGCGCGGTACTCCCGGCATTGGAAGAAAACGTAGTCTCTAGTTCGACAGCCATATCCCAGTCCGCACCGAGTTCGGTTTCTGCTTGACGAAACGCTTCTTGAGCTGCAAGGGCTGGGTCAAATTGCATAAGCGTCGGGGGTGATGCTCCTAATAGTGACGATAAAGTACTATGCGGATCTGTATTTATCCAAGGGGGCGACAGCACAGCCATATTCTTCGGCGACAATACGCAAATGTTCATCAGCGGTAATTAGAGTGTGGCCATTCACAATTGCCGCTTCGGCAATGAGCGCATCTTCAAAGTTATTTCGCTTCTTGTTGTTTAGCGAATCCAGGCGCTCCTTTAACTGTGTGTGCAGGGCTCTGTTTCCGAGCTTGCAGGAGCCAAGCCTAGAGGTTCCCAAGACAGTCGACTCTGTCGGAACTGTGCTGTCGATAAGAGAAACAAGCCGATTGAGTAATTTGTGCTTCCGTGCAGGGTCAGGAGTCTAGTTTAACTCGTCCCACTGGATATGAGTTGCAACGAAATGGGTGTTTTGGGTGAAATTCTCAGTGCTCAAAGTTCCATCAATCAGCCAGTTGATGATATTGGTATCCACCATGTACTTCATCTGAAGTGGGCCTCATATATTATAGGCCGTCCCTATATCAAACTGTTTCTTCTGATTGAGAGTATAGGATGTATTGTAAACAAATGGCATACTCCTATTGCAAGGCCGCGTTTACTTTCCTTGCTATCGCTCTGTAGACTGCACGTACTCTACGATGAGCACTGAGAACCAGATTCCCACTACAACGGCTGAGACAGTTTCGACCAATCCTGTTGACCGAGTCATCCAGTATCACGTTCGAACCAAGCACCATTTCAATCGCTATGCCCGCTCGTTGGGGTATCTCGATTGGGCCAATCAACCTGATCCATTTCGGCGGTTCGATGGGGCTCAACTCATTCCTCTTCCGTTGCTCAAGCCTGGCGATGAGCCGTTATCGCCGACGTATGACGCGATGTACGAACGAATCGGTGTTCCCTGTCAGCCTGTGAGCCTGAAAACCTTATCCCGTTTCTTTGAATTCGCCCTCGCGTTGTCAGCCTGGAAGAAAGCCGGCGAATCGGAGTGGGCGCTTCGGAGTAATCCGTCGTCCGGCAATCTGCATCCAACAGAAGGCTATGTGGTTTTGCCGCAGATCGAGCGACTCGATATGGCGCCGGGGCTGTATCACTATGCGGCCAAAGAGCATGGACTGGAACGGAGAGCCGATTTTCAAGCCGACGCAGTTGCTCGACTCATGGTTGCCTTTCCTCCTGATGCATTTCTCTTTGGACTGACCTCGGTGCATTGGCGGGAAGCTTGGAAATATGGTGAGCGAGCCTTTCGCTACTGCAATCATGATGTCGGACATGCGATCGGTACGGCGAGGGTCGCGGCGGCGACGCTCGGTTGGAATATAGTGCTGCTGGATGGGGTGGATCAGGATACGGTGGCGATGCTGCTCGGGACAGATCGTAAGGAAGACTTTGGCGAGGCTGAGCAGGAGCATCCGGATTGTTTGACGGTGGTCTGGCCATCTCAACACGTGAAACGTGAAACGTTAGACGTGAAACGTCAAGGAGTGGAGGTGCCGTTGTCTCTCGATAGGGCGATTGTGAAGGAGTTAGCCGGTGCGATATGGCATGGGAAGGCGAATCGATTAAGCCAAGAGCATAGCGTACATTGGGACATCATCGACGACGCAGCCGAAGCTTCATGGAAGCAGCAGACTACTACGCCAGCGATTGATCTTAAGGGGCAGTTCTGGCCCCCATCCGATACGCTTCACGCTTCACGAACAACGAGTGACGCCGGTCCGACGGCCGGGCAGATCATTCGCCAGCGCCGCAGCGCCGTGTCGTTTGACGGCAAGACGTCGATATCTGCTTCGTCATTCTTTCAGATGATGCAGCGGGTCATGCCGTCGGCTGAATGCGCGCAATTGGAACGGCCGATGCCATGGGATGGTTGGCCCTATGATCCGGCGATTCATCTCCTGATCTTTGTGCATCGGGTGGCGGGGCTTGCAGCGGGATTGTATATTCTGGTTCGGGATCGCACAAAGTTATCATTGGTTCAGCAGGCTATGAGTTCTGACCTGACGTGGACCATCGCCCCGGGCTGTCCCGATGGGCTGCCGCTTTATCAGCTGTACGAAGGCGATGCCAGAAAGCTGGCCGTGCAAGTCAGTTGTCACCAGGACATTGCCGGCGACAGTGCCTTCTCATTTGGCATGGTGGCTGAGTTCGAGGGGATCTTGCGGGAGCGCGGTGCCTGGTGGTATCCACGCCTTTTCTGGGAGGCAGGTTTGCTCGGGCAGGTGCTGTATCTGGAAGCGGAAGCGGCCGGAGTGCGGGCGACAGGAATCGGCTGTTTTTTCGATGATCCGGTTCATGAGATCGTCGGCATCCAGGGGCTTGGCATGCAGTCGCTGTATCACTTTACGATCGGCGGACCGGTGGAAGATCGACGCTTGCAGACGTTGCCACCATACGGACACCTCCTGCATGAGCGGTGAACAGTGAGAGGGGAGAAGTGGGAGACCAAGCGCCATGTTTAAGATCAAGCGGAAGACCGACAAACCAAAACGAGCGGTCCTCTATAACATTGTGGAGGACTATTCGGAGTTTGATGCGCCGGGCAATGTGACGGTCTGTGCCATGACGGAGCCGGAGGATCTGCCAGCTCACGCCAAGATTCTGTCCGAGAGCTACGATGTTCCACTTGAGGCGATGACCACATTGCTGACGACCGGTGGGACATATGTCTACCCACACATCGGCGGCGTCCTCACGCGAGGATTATTCGCCTGCCGGATTGATTCCGGAGAGCAGGGTCCGAAACAAACGTGGACCTTGGACGTCGTGCAATTCGCCGAAGCGGAGCAGGTGACCCGATCCCGGGCGATGTCACTTGTCGAGGCGGCCTGGGAGGTGTTCTGGAAGGCGCTGCCGGGTGAGCTACAGGCCAAACTGCAGCAGAAAAATCTGGGCTTGGATTATCGGACGCTGGATCGCGCCGTCGCCAAAGGTGGCGATATCAAGTACATCGATTTTCGGAAAGACTGGTCACCGCATTTTAAGCGGCTCTGTATCATGCCGGATGGACGGCTGGTTGAGACCGGGGGGATTCAAGAATTTGCTCAGCTGCACGGCATTACCGTAGCTCAGGCCCAAGCTCTGATTCAGCAGGGTGGGACGCTTGAGGTGGATGGTGAGGTGTTGGCCTGTCAGATTGTCAACGGTCAACCGGCTGTCGCGAGGTTTAGTGCAATGAATTATGCGAAGGCAAAGGACTTAGTATCCTCGAAGGGCCTACACCTGATGGACGCTCTCAGTGAAGTTGGGTACGCCGATCCGGCGATGATGCGAGGGTTGGCGCGAAAAACACTGCGGGCATGACCGTGATCAACGTCGCGAGGCTACTCGAGCGGGCGATCGTGTCTGCAAACGCTGGCAGTTTTATGAAAACGTTGTGGACCTAGTACTGGTGTCAGCCATCTAGCGAGCCAGAGTTCTATTGACGTTGTCGCGGGCTGATTCGCAGCCGCGTACCCACCAAGGCCAGCGCCGAGCACATTGCATATCACATCAGTGATAGAGGAGATGCGGTTGTGGCAGAAGACTTGGAAGAGTTCAGCCGAAAGCGAGACACCGCCTGCGATGGCAATAGTCGTAACAAGGGTCCAACGAGAGGGTGCATTCCGACTCAGTTGATCATGAAGTAAGTATCCAAACACCACGAACCAAAGCGTATTGCCAATGACGTCTATGAGCTTATTCCAGGATAAAGAGAAATCCTGAAAGGGCATCCAACGGATCTGATTCCAGTGGGGGTGTCCGACAAAATTGCTCAATGGGAAGAGAGGCGCAATTGCTAAGATAACGAGTAAGAACCAAATGGTTCCGGTCTTCAGAGTCGACCGTGTGTGAAACGTGTTTGGGGAGGATGCTTCGCTACCCATAGGCCATTGACGGATCAGATCAGCTATTCAGAGTCACAAGTATACACGATGAACAAAATGGTCAGATAGGGGCGGGATGTGTTGAGCTGCGTTCAGCTCACAAGGGAAACAGCATGGTGTCGAATCAGAAGGAAGATCAGGAGTCGTAACTGAGGGGAAGAGAGCCTGTAGTCGATCAGGCAGCCAGTTCCTCTTTCACGGCATCAAGCAGTTTATTGATGTCAAAAGGTTTTTCAAATGCTTGGCGAGCGCCGAAGAGTTTTGCCACACTGAGGAAATTGTGGTCGCCTTGGGCTCCTGTAATGGCAATCACTTTGGCGTCGAGGTATTCGCGGGTGAGTTGAAGCGTGGCTTCAAGACCGTCAGTCTCCGGCATCAAAAGGTCCATAATGACAAGATCAACGTGTTCCTTCTGGTAGAGGGTGAGTCCCTTGCGGCCATCCTCTGCTTCAAGCACACGGTGCCCGGCTTTTTCCAGAACGCCTTTGAGCAACCCTCTGATTGATTGCTCATCATCGATGACTAGGATAGTGGCCATAGGTGCTCTCGTTATTATGATTGGATCTTACCTGGGGGGCGTGGGACTGTCTAGAAATAAAACGATACTAGATGGTTAGGTGCAAATGGGATAGATAAGGGAGGGCCAATCAGCTCAGTAGTATCCCTGTCTTGACCTGAGGACTGACACGCCGCAGTGTATCGACATTCAATCTCGCGTTCACTCTCCACCTACTGTGCCGGAGATTCCACCCGTTATCCGCTGAAATAATTGGTTGACCGAGCTTTTGTTTTTTGTTACAAGCCTGAAGCTTTGAAACGATGGTTGTTCAATTTTTGGACATTAGGTAGGAAGGTGCGTCCGTGAATAGAGCCGATCAGTCTACATGGACTTGGACCCGTCGAGCATTTCTTCAGGTTTCTCTGGTCGGGACTCTCTTGCTAAGTGGGCGGTTGATTGGTCCGCAGCCCGTTCAAGCTCGCGAGCTTCCCGAAGGTAGGTTGACGTTGGTCAACATCTGGACAGATGAGCGGTTGGATGTGACCTATCGAGATGATTCCGGCAGCTATGATCTGGCGGCGCTCGATGATGTGAATTATCTCCTGCGTTGCCACAAGACCGGGGAGATCGGTGCGATCGATGTACGGGTGCTTGAGCACGTCAACTTGGTGCAGAAAAAGCTTGGTACGCAGCAGGAGATCCATATCATCTCAGGGTTTCGGTCTCCGGAATACAACGATCTCTTGGTGCGAACGGGGCAGCAAGCCGCCAGAAACAGCCTGCATGTGCAGGGGCAGGCGATCGACCTCAGTATTCCAGGTATCCCACTGAAGAAGCTTCGCGCGGCCGCACTCGAATTGAAGTATGGCGGAGTCGGGTCATATAGAAATTCAACCTATGTGCATTTAGACTCGGGGCCCTTCCGATCCTGGTATCACTAGCACTCCCAACTTTACCGAGGGGTGGCACTTGCTCTGCGGGGGTCACCTTTTCTATAGATTGCTAAACCCTCAAGGGATACGCGGTTGTCCGTGCTCCTGAAGAATGCCCTGAGGATATCGTTCAAAGATTTGCTGGAAGGAAACACTCACTATCGGAGAGAGGAGGCCGAAGATCGGAACGAAACCAGGATCGTGAAGTTGCCGGCTTTTTCTGGATATCAAAAAGCTTCGGCTCCTGAATAGTGGTCTCCTAGAGCAGTTCTCGTTTAGTTAGAATCGGCAGGGATTCCTGAAGACCAAGGAATGAGCGAGAATCGGCGTGGAGGTGGACCATGCCGAGAGCGTATTCTGAAGATTTGCGCCGCCGAGTGGTGGC
>WBZQ01000040.1_pt2 | contig 138977 bp, 129 predicted proteins | sample 5204251 | NCBI WGS metagenome assembly WBZQ01 (sample SAMN12412402, study PRJNA552823) | activated sludge metagenome | isolation source: activated sludge from nitrification reactor of wastewater treatment plant... | place: USA: Virginia | collected 2017-09 | reverse complement strand
GCAAGCGGGATAACGATGTTGATGGTTCAGTCGTCGCCGTAGAGGAATCGTCTGAGGAACGTCTCCTCGTCGATCAGGCCGGCCTTGTAGTCGTCGCTGAGGCGCCGCTGCCGCTGCTGCCGCTCCACCTCGTCGGGATCGACAAGACCAGCTTGTCGCCGGTACTCGTCGTGGGTGATTCGGCCCGCGGCGAAGTCGCGGGCGATGGGGCGGACGGACGGGTCGAGGGTGCGCCCGGCGGCACCGAGAACGCCGTCGGCGAACTGCATGGCGGCGTCAGTCTCCTCGTCGCTGCGGCGGCGGGTATTGGGGAACGCCTCGTCGAACGCGGCCTCGATGGCCAGGTCTTCGGGGCTCCCGGGCGGCGGGACGATGCCGTCGCCAGTGCCGACGGTCGCGGCGAGTTCGTCGGCGATGGATTCGAGGCGGGCGGCCACGTCGGCGGCTCGGTGGTCGTAATCGTCGGTGTTATCGCTGGTCATGGTGGTAGTATCTTCCTTGTTCTCAGGGTGTGATGCTGACCCCGCACCGATTCGTCGGTGCGGGGTCAGTGCTATCTCCAAGTCCATGGCCGGCGCTTGCGCCTGCCATGGGTGCCCCCGGCAGGGCGGTTACAAGTCAGGGTGATTCGGCCACATCCTGACTAGATCCTCGTAGGCCGGTACGGGATCGGTCCATGCGTTGTCGTCGAGAATGTCGGAGATGGTGGCGTCGACGTCGATGGATTCACCACGACTGAGCCACAAGATGTCGATCAGATCCTCATCGTCGTCGGTCATTGCTGGGATCATCCATCAGGGGTCCGACAGCGCGACGTACGCGGCGGCGATGCCCAGGGCGTCGAGCAGCTCCCATGAGCCAACACCGTGCGGCGGGAAGCACTCGTCGAGACGTTGGCCCTCGCTCATCGCCCACCAGTCGGGGTCGTCGTCGCGGTCGTCGAAGTGGTCCAGAACGCGGGCGATGGTCGCGGCGTTTGGGCCGTCGGGTGCAGCGACGTAGCGCACGGTGCAGTCCTGGGATTGGGCGTCGGCGAGGATGTCGTCGTGCCATGCCTCGGGCAACAGATCGACGGCGGCGTCGAGCAACTCGTCGTCGGTCGTCATCAGAAGCACCGGAAGATGTAGACACCGCCGTCGGGGTTTGGTGTCGTGCTGTACTCGCCGGACAGCCGGAGATCACGTGCAAACGCCGAATGGTCAAAGTACGTGACCAGCGGGCTGTCGTCGGGAATGCCCTCGAACAGACCCATGTCCTCGACGTAGGAGTAGGCGTAGTCCTCCATTGAATCCCAAGTGCCGCAATAGCGCTCGCGGAAGTCGGACAAGCAGGGGATGTCACTGTCACCCTCGGCGATGTAGTCGCCGGATCGCACCCACGCGCTGATGGCCTGCCACTCGTCGGCGTCGTCGACCTCGTCGTAGAGCGCGCCCCACTGAGCGGCCTCTATCGCGTCCATCTCGCGGTGGACCGCGATGTTCTCCACATCGAGCCCCCAAATCTCCTCGCAGCCCTCGCTGGCGAAGTCGACCCGGCTGCCGCGGTGCACATCGGCGAGAGTGACCTCGTCGGCGCCGGACGCGGCGAACCAGTGGCCGACGAGCCGACCGGAGTTGTAGCAATGCAAGCAGCCCAGCCAGATAGCGGGTTCGTCGGCGTTGGTCCGGCGTCGGGCGGTGGTCTCGGTCATGGTGTGCCTCCTCGGCGTCGGGATGTCGAGGAGGGCTGGCCGGCGGCTGTGCCGACGGGTGCGAAAGCAGACCCCGCACCGGTCGGAACGGTGCGAGGTCGGGAGGTCAGCGTCGGTAGCAGGCGTTTTCCAGCGCGTCGGCGAGTCCAAGAGCCACATTGGGACGCAGGATCAGCACCTCGGCACCGTCGGCGGTGACCACGATCATGCCGCTGGCATCAGTGGTGACGTGAAGTTGTTGTCCTGACTGGGATTTCAGCGTCGGGTCTACGTCGATGTCGGTCACGTCGTCTACCCCTGCCCTGACGCGGTGATGCCGATGAGGTCGGGACGGGCCGGGCTGGCGACGACGGTCGCCTGGTAGATCGCTTCTACGCCGCTGTACTGGTCGCCTTCTCCCGTGTAGGTGAGCAACTCGTCAGTGGCCCATTCGTCGAGGTCAGCGCCGGGAGTCGGCGGCGGGACGGTCACGTCGATGGTGCGGTTGAAGAAATCGCCGGTGATGTAGGTGCTCTGGACGCGGATGGTGAGCGGGATGGTGGCGATGGTCATGGGGAAGTCCTCTCCTCAGTGGGTTGAGGAGGGCTTCCGGCGGCGGCTGCGCCGCCGGGATCAAGGGGCGCGGCGGGGTGGCCGGGCGCACACGTGCGGCGTGGTGCCGAACCGGTGTGCCGGGCACCGGGGCGGATTGTGCTGTTCAGCGGCCCGCGGGGCACCGCAGACGCCACAGATATTCTCGGTTTTCTCGTGGGCAGCTTTGATCAGTTCGCGGACGCCAGGGTGATCGTCGAAAGTCGTCAACCATCGGAGGCCGAAGTGTTTCTGGCCACCTTGGATCACTTCGTAGGGGCCGACGAGATCGACGATAGATCGGTGGAGCTCGTTGGCCACCGGGACCCATCCGGCGGGTACGGAGATGACGCCGAAACGGACATCGCCGGGCGGCGCGTCAATCGGGGTGATCGACGGGTCGAGGGGTTCCTGGCATGCCTCGGGCATCTGGTCGGCCCAGACCACACGGGTGCGTCTGAGGGAGCGGACCCAGGCTTGCAAGGCTCGGGTTGTTTGTTCGTCGAGGCCCAGGGCTTCGAGCTGCTCCGCCACTTCGTACCAGGGCTCGGTGAGTTCGTCGGCGAAATACTGCCGCATGAGTTCCCGGGCACGAGGGTCGGCGAGGGTGTGGGCGTGGGGGGCGTTGCGGCCGCGCATGTAGTGGCCGCGTCGGTCGATGTGTGCGAGAAGAGCCTCGACCTGTTCGGGGGTGCGTTCGAGGATGGTGGCTCCTTCGTGTGGGGGTTCCAGTGTGCCGAATCGGCGATCAGGATGGAGTTGACACAGAGTTGACACATTGACACGAACGCCAGGCCGAAGGCCCAGAAAGTGCCTCTGACGTTTGTCGACAGGAAAGTTCTGGGCCTGGTGAAACCCTCAATGCACTCGCCTTGAAAGCGAGCGTGCCTAAACAGCACCGGGGGTTCAAATCCCTCCGCTTCCGCACAGTTCAGGGGCGGTTTCCGGGTGATCCGGAAGCCGCCCCTGACACGTCTACGGACCGGACCTCAGGACCCGATGCCGTGTGATTGGCGTTCACGGCAACCTCACATCGGTGTCCCGCTCCCGATTTTCTCTCCCCTTCTACAGTCCCAGGTTCCGGATGATGGACTCGGCCACCTCGGCGGGTGTGCCGTCTGCCGGAGCCACCACCGCTTCGGGGTTCTCGGGTGCCTCGTAGGGCGAGTCGATGCCGGTGAAGTGTGTGATCTCACCGGCCCGGGCGCGCGCATACAGTCCCTTGGGGTCGCGGCGTTCGCACTCTTCGAGCGGGGTATCCATGAACACCTCGTAGAACGGCAGCCCCTGCTCCTCGTGGATCTCCCGGGCAAGACGACGCTCGGCCGCGAACGGACTGATCAGCGATACCACCGACACCGCACCGGAATCGGCGAACAATGCCGCGACCTCGCCGGTGCGGCGGATGTTCTCGCGGCGGTCGTCGTCGGAGAATCCCAGGTCGGAGTTGAGTCCATGACGCAGATTGTCACCGTCCATCAGGTACGCGGGTCGTCCCGATGCGACGAGCCGTCGTTCCAATTCGATTGCCAGGGCTGACTTTCCGGCACCGGACAGACCGGTGAGCCACAGCGTCGCACCCTGATGCGGCCGCTGTTCGCGGGACACCTTGGTGGTCTGCCAGACGATGTTGGGGTCCTTCGCGACCGGTGCGGTGATCATGCCGGCCCCGACGGTGTTGTTGGTGGCCTCGTCGATCAGGATGAAGGAACCGGTCTCCCGGTTGCGGCGATAGGCGTCGAACATCAACGGCTCCTGCGTCTGCAGGGCCACTCGGGCTATCTCGTTGAGCCGCAACGCCTCGACCGTCTCGTCACGGTGCAGGGTGTTCACATCGAGCCGGTATCGCAGCCCGGTGATCTCCGCGCGCGACTCGCGCGTGCCACACAGCACGCGGTACCGCGTCCCGGCGGTCAGCTCGGCGTCCTCGGCGAACCAGCACACCATGGCGTCGATGTCCCGTCCCACCCAGGGCCGGTTGTTCGGCCGTGCCAGCATATCGCCACGGGCGATGTCGATCTCGTCGGCCAGCTCGAACGACACGGCCATCGACGCGAACGCCTCGTCGACTTTCGCCCCGCCCGGACCCCAGATCGTGGTGATGGTCGTCGTGAATCCACTTGGCAGCACGACGATCTCGTCTCCGGGTGCAAACACGCCCCCGGCCACTGTGCCGGCGAAGGCGCGGTGGTCGGCGCCATCGCCGCGCTGGGGCCGGATCACGTATTGGACCGGCATCCGCGCGTCGATGAGGTTGCGGTCGGAGGCGATGTAGACGCTTTCCAGATGGGACAGCAGCGAACGCCCCTCATACCACGGCATGTTCGACGAGGCGTCGACGACATTGTCCCCGGCGAGCGCCGACACCGGGATGAATGTGACATCGGTGACGTTGAGTTTGGTCGCGAAATCGACGAATTCCGAACAGATCTCGTCGAACCGCTGCTGCGACCAGCCGACCAGGTCCATCTTGTTCACGCAGATCGTCAGGTGCGGGATCCCGAGGAGTGTGGAGAGGAACGCGTGCCGACGGGTCTGTTCCAGGACGCCTTTGCGGGCGTCGATGAGGATGATCGCGAGGTCGGCCGTCGACGCTCCGGTCACCATGTTGCGGGTGTACTGCACGTGCCCGGGGGTGTCGGCGATGATGAATTTCCGTTTGGGCGTGGAGAAGTACCGGTAGGCGACGTCGATGGTGATGCCCTGCTCACGTTCGGCGCGCAAACCGTCGGTCAGCAGGGCGAGATTCGCATACTCGTCGCCGCGTTCGGCGCTGGTCCGTTCGATCGACTCGAGCTGATCGGAGAAGATCGATTTCGAGTCGTACAGGAGACGCCCGATCAGGGTCGACTTCCCGTCGTCGACCGATCCCGCCGTCGCCAGTCGCAGCATCTCGTTCCGTGGTGTGCCGCTCATCAGAAGTAGCCTTCCTTCTTGCGGTCTTCCATGCCGGATTCACTGATCCGGTCGTCGGCGCGGGTGGCTCCCCGCTCGGTCAGCCGGGTCACCTCGATCTCGGCGATGACCTTGTCGACGGTGTCGGCGTCGGAGAGTACGCAGCCGGTGCAGGTCGCGTCGCCGACCGTCCGGAAGCGCACCGTCTCGGTCTGCATGGTCTCCGTCGGAAGAGGATGCAGGAATCGGGTTTTGGCGAGCAGCATGCCGTCGCGCGGGATCACTTCGCGCTGGTGCGCGTAGTAGATGGGCGGCAGTTCGATGCTCTCGCGCGCGATGTATTCCCAGATGTCGAGTTCGGTCCAGTTGGAGAGCGGGAACACACGGATATGCTCGCCCCGGTGGTGCCGTCCGTTGTACAGATGCCAGAGCTCGGGACGCTGCGCCCGCGGGTTCCAGGCCCCGAATTCGTCGCGGAAGCTGAACACCCGTTCCTTGGCGCGCGCCTTCTCCTCGTCGCGGCGCGCACCACCGAACACGGCATCGAACTTGTGCTCGGTGATCCCCCGCAGCAGCGCGGTGGTCTGCAGCCGGTTGCGGCTGGCCCCGGGGCCGGTCTGTTCGACGACCCGCCCGGCGTCGATGTCGTCCTGCACCGAACTCACCAGCAACCGCACTCCGGTCTCGGCGACGATCCGGTCCCGGTACTCGATCACCTCGTCGAAGTTGTGACCGGTGTCGACGTGCAGCAACGGGAACGGGACCGGCGCCGGCCAGAACGCCTTGCGCGCCAGGTGGAACATCACCACCGAGTCCTTGCCGCCGGAGAACAGCAGCCCGGGCCGCTCGAAGGTCGCGCCGACCTCCCGGAAGATATGTACCGACTCCGCTTCCAACGCATCCAGGTGCGACAGCTCGTAGCCGTGCGCTTCCATCCAACCTCCCTCAACCGATCGTTTATCGACACTGCCCGGGGTGGCGGTGCCGGCCGTCACAGATTTCGCCAGGGTCCACCGGCGTAACGCACCGGTGTCCCGGTCAGCGCAGTTCCTCGGTGGGGACGCCGTAGCGTTCCTGGTAGCCGGTCACACGTGCCCGCACCTGCTGCGCATCGAGGCCGGTGTCCGACCAGGTGTAGCGCTTCGCGCCACCGTCCCCCGGATGCTCGGCGAGGAACCGGCGCATCCGGGCGTCGGCATCGTCGGTCAGGTCCCGGTCGAGGCGCTCGTAGATGCCTTTGATGGTGGCCCAGGGGTCGGCCATGAAGTCGGCGAACCGGACGTCGACGACCTGTACTTCTGGAATCAGACCACTTGAGCGCCAGGCTATTTCGCGATCCAGTCCGACGGTGATCTCCTCGTATGCCTGCGCTGCGCAATCGGTGATCGACGACTCGTCGCTACTCATCCGCCGGAGATGGTGGGTCAATGCCGCCACCGACGACATCACGTTGAGCGGATCGCGGTGGGTCTGCACGATCAGTGCGTCCGGGTACTCGGCCAGCAGGGCATCGAGGTGCCACAGGTGCGCCGGTGACTTGAGCAGCCAGTCGCCGGGCACACCGGACTGCAGATGCTGCAGGAACCCACGATGGTAGGCGTAGGCGCCGGCCTGGTCGGCCTCATGCACCCACCACCGCTGATAGCTCGGGATGCGGTACTGCACAGAGAAGATCATGCTGTTGAATTCGCTCGCGGTGATCCGCACACATTCCTGACCGACCCGCGCATCCATCGGATGATGTTTGAGGAAGCCGGGAATGATGTGTTCGGACATCTCGATCGAGGCCTGGACCTGGGCGATCCGCGGATCGGTCTCGTAGGTCTCCGGCCGCGGCACGGGACACGGCTCATCGACCTCCCAGGTCAGTGGGGTGCGCAGTGCCGGGTCCTGCGCGAGCAGGTCGTAGAGGATCGTCGTCCCCGTCCGCGGCTGTCCGACGATGAAGATCGGACGCGAGATCTTTTCCTCGGCGATGCGCGGATTCTGGTTGCGCCAGGCGATCACGCCGAGGCGATTCTTCAGGGCGCGCATCATGTCGGCGTATGCGACCTCCACGCCGATCTCCGACAATCGTGCCTCGGTGACCAGCGCCTCAGTGACCCGTTGCAGGCCGTTCTGCCAGCCGTCGGCACCGAAGTCGTCGGCACCGACCTGTTCACAGGCCGCGTCGATCAGGGCCTGCGGCTCGAACCGTTGCTCCAGGTTCATCACTTGTCCTCCGATTCGGTCGTGGCCGCCCGGTGCACCGAGGTGATCACCGCGGGTGGCTCCGGGTTGTCCAGCCAGCGCAACACGACGAATCCCCGCTCACGGCCACCGGTGTCGAGCCAATGCCCCAGCCCGGGATCGCGCGCGCCGATGGCGATGCGGACGCGCCCGTCGTCGTCGGGCGTCACGGCACGGTTGGTCACCGAGCTGTGCCGGCTGCGGGGTTCGAGACATTCATGCCAGATGTTTTCCAGCGTGACGTTCCAGTAGCGGGTTTCCGGTGGTTCGATGTCGAGGACCAGCGCCTCGTCCGGTGAGAGTCGGAACGTCCCGATCATGTAGAGGTTGTCGGGTGTGGTGTCGGCGGCACCGAGGTCGTCGGCCGCGGCGGTGAGCAGCGTGTTGGGATTGTCGAGGAGCTCGGGCTTGATGGTTCGGTGCAGCGTGGTGAGTTTCAGCAGGGTCCAGCCCATCGCGGTGAACTGCTCGGCCAGTTCGGCATCCGTCAGCGGCGCCGGAGGCGGCGGGTCCAGGTTGACGATCCGCAATGCGGCCGGCTCCTCGTCGGAGAAGTCCCCGATGTACTCGCGAACCACGATGGCCGACGCATCATCGGGGATCTGAATCCACTGGGCACCACCGCAATCGGCAGGCTCATCGGGTGCGAGGAGCAGCTCGAACCCGCCCTCCTCATCGAGTTCGAGATCGGTGTCGCTGAGGTAGCCCGCCATCCGTCGCGGCGTGAGGCCGGTCCCGGCGAGGATCTGCAGCCCGAGGTAGGCGCTGCTGCCACGGTGCCCGGTGATCCGGTAGCGGGCGTCTCCGCGGATCATGCCCAGGTAGTAGTTGCCGTCGGGGTTGGGGCCACCGATCTGACGGGTGGGTGAGCACATATCGAAGAAGACCGGCCGCACCGGGTCGGCCTCCACCGACAGTTGCGCGCACAACGACGACACCCGGGCGATGACGCGCAGGCCTTCGAGAGCCTCACGGGTGTTGATGGCGTCCCCGGTGACGACCTCGGTGGCGTCGGCGAGGGCTTTCCGGACGAACTCCCAGGCAGGCATGGACTGATCGAGTTGAAGCGTGGTCATGAACGACAAGATATAATCTCAATTGAGACTATGTATCAGAATTCAGATTTTCATTTGCCCCTCGACCCCGCCGCCGGTCTACGTGAACAGAAACGGATGGCCACCCGGTCGCGGATCGCCGCGGCCGCGGCCGAACTCGCCACGGCCGACGGCCTGGAGAACACCGGCGCCGACCAGATCGCCGCCGCCGCCGAGGTGGGCCGGGCGACGTTCTTCCGCTACTTCTCCTCGAAGGAGCATGCCGTGGCCGAAGGCATGAATGCCCGTTGGCTCAACCGGATCGTGGCCGCGCTGGATCATCAGCCGGCCGACTACGCCGCCGCCGAGGCGGTGGTGGCCGCCTTCGCCGAACTCGCCCACGACTTCGACGACATCTCGGGCCAGATCCGGGAGCTGGCGACGATGGAACGGTCGTCGCCAGCCCTGCGCGCCTGGGGCCTCGGCGTGTACGCCCACTACGAGGGCGTCATCGCCGGCCTGATCAGTCCACGGATCCGCGACCTGCGGCAACCAGACCCCCGGCCACGCCTGATCGGCGCGCTGGCCATGTCGTCGGTGCGGATCGCCCTCGACGACTGGCTCGCCCACGGCGGCTCACTGCCCGATCGGGTTCAGCAGGCATTGCGATCAATCACCGTCGTCGACACCGGCGTGCTGCGCGAATCCGGATCGCGAACTTCTCGGCCACGAGTTCGGCCGCGTGATTGAATACGCCTGTGTGGCGGTTCGCGCGCTGGGGTCGCCGCCTTCGACTGGGCATGCACACCCACCGAGGCCTGGTCAAGTAGTGGGCCACCGCCGGGTCAGCGGATGTTCTTCCACCGAAGGCCGTTCACAGTGCCCTGACGGCGTGCACGTCGAGGTCCGCGAGATCACGCTCGCGCCCGGCGGCACCTCCGGGTGGTCGGCACCAGCATGCTCGTGCTGCTGCGGGTCGTGCACTTCGGGCTCACGCCCCAGCAGTTCGAGCCGCACTATTGGGTGGCCATGGGCGCGATGGCGATCGCGGTGGTGGCCGGCAGCAATATCGTCGCCATCGATTCCACACCGATGGTCGACGCCACCCGTGGACTGATCGGTGGCACCATCGCCGTCTTCTGGACCTTCTGCCTGTGGCTCATCCCGATGCTGATCGGCGGCGGCGTCTGGCGGCACGTGGTGCATCGCGTGCCGCTGACCTATATGCCGACACTCTGGTCGATGGTCTTCCCGATCGGCATGTTCGCCGTCGCCTCCATCCAGCTGGGCCGGGTGGACGCGTTGCCGATCGTCGAGAACATCGGCACGGTGACGATCTACATCGCGCTGATGGTGTGGACACTCGTCTTCATTGCCATGCTGCGCGGGATGGTCCGGGTTCTCTGGCGCTGACCGCTCCGGCGCGAACGGTCACAATCTGGCACGGATCGGCCGATGTGATCCATCCCGGCGTTTCGGGAACAGTTCACCGATCAGTCGTAGCAGTGTGGTGGCTGAGCGCAGACCTTCAGAGAGGGGAACTGACAATGACGAAGAATTTTCGACGACCCGTACTGCTCTCCCTTGCCGGCGTGGCCGGCACCCTGGGGCTGGCCGCGACCATCGGTGTGGCGCCGTCCGCAGCCGCTCCGCTGCACAAGACGGTGTCGCTGCCGGTCAACAGGCATCTTCCCGCCTATCTCGACAGCGTCGGTGCCACGGTCGCCTTCAATCCGGCGAACAACCGGTTGACGGTCACCGTCAGGCACCGCGCGCCTCGTCCTCCGCAGGAACTCGGGTTCCGGTTCTATGAGGAGACGGTGGCGATTTCCAACGGATCCCCGGCCACGAACGGCATCTACCTGTCGGTGGGACGGCAGCCTTTCGGTGCGCCGTACGGCAGCGGTCTGCTTTCCGTGCCCGGTGTGGAGCAGAAGAAGATTCCGGTGAAGGTCACCGAACACGGTGCTGTCACCACTTACGTCGCACAGACACCGAAGCTGGCGAAGATCGGTAAGAGCCGAATCTCCGGATGGACCACCGACGGTCCGTTGGGCTTCCGCTTCCCGAACAGTGGTGACGATATCCCGTCCACTCGCCTGTAGAGAGGCACATCGCGTCGAACTCGTGGGCGCAGAGATCGTTCCTCGACCAGCGCACGGGCACGTGCTGGGAGCTGACTCTGGAAGGTAAACCGGCACGCCCGACCGTGATGTCCACCTGCTGACCCAACGTGTGGTCACCGGTCGCGGCCGACGGTCGGTTGCCTATGCTTTCCGGGTGCAAGATCTGGGTTTGGGTAACGAACGCACCGTGCGGATGATCAGCGGTCGGGTATGGGATGAGATCACCGGGCTACTCGCCGGTGCGCGGCGGGTGACGGCGGCGGTCGCCTACGTCGGCGAGGATGCGGCCGAGTTGCTGCCGTTGCGGAGCGGGTCGTCGATCATCGTGGATGCCTCGGAAAAGGCTGTGGCACAGGGGAGTACAGCACCGATTGCCCTGCTCGCCTGGAAGGATGCTGGTGCGGTGATCTATTCGCTGCCCGGGCTGCATGCGAAGACGATCGTGTGCGAGCGCAAACCGACCCACGGGAATCCCGATCCGGACCCCTTCCTGATCGTCGGGTCGGCGAATGTGTCGGCCAATTCCGCCCGGCGCCTCGATGAATGTGCCTTGCTGACCGACGATCTCACCACGCTGCGCGAGGCGTTCGAGGCACTGACCGCGTGGAAACTGCGGGCGGGGGAGCCGCTTTCCCGCGAGGACCTGGTCGCGTTGGCCGCCCTGTATCGGACAGTGGCCGGCGACGATCCCGCAGATGACCGGGCCGCAGATGACCCGGACCGCGACATCCCGAACAGCGACATCCCGGACAGCGACGCCCACGGTGTCCCGGACGACGACGATCCGGATGACCATGTCGCAGCGACCGACGACGCCGTCGAGACGGACGACACCGCCGCGGACGTGCCGCCCGCCGACACGACACCGGCACCGCGACCGAGGAACCTCATCCTCACCTCGGTGCGCGAGGACACCCCGTCCGAGGAGGCGAAGTACGAGGCCGAGGTCCTGGCCAGGGACAACGATCTGGCCATCGCCGACACCGCCACCGTGCTCACGCCCGGCCGGGAGTACCTGGACTACTTCTGGCTCGATTTCGACAGGGACTACTACGGCGATCCCTTCCCCGAGGGCGCGACCGTCGTGGCCACGTTCAGGAACGAGCGCGGGCAGCTCACCAAGACCTGCTCCGTCTCTCCCCCGATGCGCATCATGTCGACGTTCCGTGACCACCAGGCCGAACGAACCTACTACTACGGCGTGGTTCGGCATTCCGGCACGGACGTCACGTACACCGACCTGCAGGCGGCGGCCGGTGGTGCCGGCCGCACGGTGAATCTGGCATCCGAGGATCCGGCCAAGGTGTTCCGGCCGGGAGCGATCACCGCGATCATCGGGCTGTGGGGTGACCTCGTCTTCGAATGACGAGTCCGCGGAGTCTGTGAAAAGTGACATCCTCCCGGCCCTGAAGGACCGGGAGGATGTTCAACAGATCAGCGTGTGGTATCTCAGCGTTTGGTGACCTTGTAGATGTGGTCGCCGCCGAGCGGGGGTAGCGGCATCTTCACCATGCCGGACGGCAGTTCGGTGATCGACGAGGCCTTGTCGATCACCAGGAAGGTGTTCTTCTTCCAGGCCAGCAGCTGGTTCGGCAGCAGGCCGGTGGTGATCAGCTTGGTGACGCCCAGGGTCTTCTGGTCGATCACCGAGATGAAGCCGAGGAAGTAGTTGGCGGCGTACAGCTTTCCGTGGAAGATCAGCATCGAGTTGGTGCCCGGGCCGGTGGTCACATCACCGATGTGCTTGCCGGTACGCAGGTCGAACACCGACAGTCCGTTGTACAGGTTGTTGACGTACAGGCGGTTGGTGGTGGTGTCGGCGGCAACGCTGCCGTGCCCTTCGGTGATCGCCTGACGGGTGTTCCACCGGACCTTCGTCTGCACTTTGTCACCGTTGCGCGTCACCCGGACCTGGGTGAGGTCGGTGTAGTACGAGGTGACGGTGACGGTGGCACCGCCGGGACCCTGGTCGGTGACCACGACACCGGCACCCAGTTTCTTGCCGCCGCCCGAGAACTTGACCTCGCCGAGCCGCTTGTAGGTGTCCATGTCGAAGAACACCAGGCCTTGGGTGACGGAGATGATGGCGATGCGCAGGTCTTCGGCGAAGACGATGGAATGCGAATGTGACAGGTTGCCCAGGTTGGCCAGCCGTCGGCCGGTGTTCTTGTCCCACACGTTGGCTTCGCCACCGTTGGCGGCGGCGGCGGTGGTCCACACGGTGTTGCCGGTCTTGGGGATGCCGATCTCGTACTGGGCTGCGATACCGCCGTGACCTTCGGTTTCGGCCCGCTGGGTCACGTTGATCCGGCTCTTGACCGACATCGTGTCCGGGTTGAGTCGGTAGATGATCGACTTGGTGGGCCCGTTCATCGGGGATACGGTGGTCAGCCACAGGTCACCGCTCTGCGCGTCGATGGCGCCGCGGTAGTTGCCCTGGGTGAAGTTGTAGCCGTGAATGCTGTAGCCGGCCGGCTGCGGCACCGCGGGAGCCGGGGCGGCGGGTGCGGCGTCGGCGGCAGGTGCGGCGGTCAGGCCGAGAGCGACGGCAGCGGTGACGGCGAGCGCGGCGGTGCGCACATTCGAGAATCGGGAAGCCATGATGATTAGGCTAACCTATAAAGTTTTGATTATCGGGCCGCTCGCTGCGACCTCCGCCACACCGGGCTCCTCCGATCAGGCGAAGCGTTGCGGTGACACCATCGCGGCATCGAGGCCGCGGGCGGCGATGTCGGCGGGCACCGGTTCGCCGCGGACGAGACTCGCGCCGAGGCGGGCGGTGGCCGGTGAGGTCTGGATGCCGTAGCCGCCTTGCCCGGCGCACCAGAAGAAGCCGGGTCGGCGCGGGTCCTCGCCGACGACGAAACGATGGTCGGCGGTGAAACTGCGCAGTCCCGCCCACGGGCTGCGGATCGACCGGATGTTCAGGGTGGTGGTTTCGTTGATCTGCTCGATCGCTTGGGCGATCGCGAGTTCGTCGGGTTTGGCGTCGTGCGGCGGCACCGGTGTTTCGTCGCCCGGTGAGCAGAGTAGCTGTGTCGCTTCGGGTTTGATGTAGAAGCTGTAGTCGAGGTCGCCGAACAACGGGAGCGTGGCGGTGTCGAGGCCGTCGGGGCAGGCCACCATGAACGCGGTCCGCCGCTTGGGCTGCAGGCCGATCGGCACGGCCCCGGCCAGCGCGCCGACGGCATCGGCCCAGGCTCCGGCCGCATTGACGACGATCGGCGCCCGATACTCGCCGCTGTCGGAGGTGCTGACCTGCCAGAGTCCGTCGCGGCGCGCACAGCCGACAACCCGCGAATCCCGGTACACCCGGCCGCCCCGGGCGGTCATTCCCCGCACGAATCCGCTGTGCAGCGCGTCGACGTCGACCGCCATCGAACTCGGGTCGTACAGGCCGAGGGTGGCGGCGCCGTCGCGGACGTAGGGGACCAGCGTCGCGATGTCGGCGGCGGAGACCAGCTCGACGGCCGGTACCAACGACACCACCTCGCGGTAATGCTCCTCGAGTTCGGCCTCGTTACCGGGGGCGGCGTAGGTCAGTTGTGGCCCGGGCGTCATCAGCGGTGAATGAAAACAATCCGGCGGTGTGGTGAGGAAATCGCGGCCCGCGGTGGTCAGCGCCCGGATGTCGATGTCACCGAAGGTCTCCAGAAATGTCGCGGCCGAACGTCCGGTGGTGTGGTAGGCGAGCGTCGGCTCGGCCTCCAGAAGCGTTACCGCACAATCGGATGCGAGTTCGTAGCCGATGGACACCCCCGCGATCCCGCCGCCGATCACCACCACATCACTGTCGATCTGGGCCACGGTGTCCTCTCACGATTGTTCGGTAAGTCCGTCCGAGAACATTGTGCGGGCTGGGACGTGGCGGCGTGCGGTGTTGACACGCACCGATCCCCGGGACGTCAGCGGCTCCCCGGCGAGAACGACAGGAGTTTGCCGTAGGGGATCGACATCTCGTCGATGCGGAGCACGGCGGTCACCTCCTTGCGGTCCACCGTCAGGTCCACCACCCGCACGCCCTCACCCACGGCGGTGGCGATCGGTATCGACGAGATCGCCGACAGCCGGTCGCGCCGCAGCCACTGCCCCCACCCGGCCGCGAGGGGGCGCAGTTCGATGCGCCCGCCGTCGACCACCAGCCGGGCGTCGACCCATCCGCTGCGCGATCGCCGGCCGTTGTAGCGCACCCGGAGTTGCTGTGTGCCGAGCGGTTCGATCTCCAGCTTGTCGACGTACTGCTTGAGGAAAGCGGTGGTCTGCGGCCAGTCCGCCACCACTACCACCTCCAGTGGCGCGGCGACCAGGACGGGGTTGATCGCCGGCCGCGTGTGCACATTGCGCGCGGTGACGGTGAAACGCTGCGCGCCCAGCCCGTCGAACACCGGCTCGACGGCGGCGAACGACAGGTCGTTGACCTGCCCCATCGCGGCTCCGAAGGGATCGAAATCGGCATCGAGGTCGTCGATGGTGAACGCCACCGGCTTGTCGGCGAGCGTCGTCTCGATCCGCTTGCCGACGACCTGCGTGCGCAGCGTGTCGAAAAGCCGCTCGATCGACAGCGGGGGCCCGAGCCGCGGCGCGTTGACCCCGGGCAGCGTGGCCAGACGCGGCGGAATCTCGCGGCCGTGCATTGACGAACCGAGTTCCGTCAGCCAGCCCGCAGGGCTCATGTACCAGGGTGGTTCGGGCACGTCTCTCCACATCCTCGTCGTCGATTTCAGGAACTGTCGACTCCCCAAAACGTACGCCGTGACCTACCCGAGCGCCCGGCAGTTCGGCGGCAAGTGTGTGTCGTGTCACGCTCGCGCCGAGGCGCCGTCGAGCATGTCCATAATGTCGGGAATAGACGAATCAGGCTGGGCGGGAAGGATGTCAGCGGTTCTGTTCCTATCCATTCTTTCTTCTGCGGAACTAATTACTTCTCGGTACGGTGCTGTGAACCATCTGTGAACCGATGGTGCCGTGCACGATCCGTACGGCCCGGACGCGGGGGCGTCCGCAGTGACGCCGGCACCCCCGCATCGATGTCGAAGGGTGCTCCCCGTGAAGTCGAACCGATTCAGACACGCTCGATTGGGCGCGGCACTCGTGGCCGCTGTCGCGATCTCGCTCAGCGCGTGCAGTACCTCCGACTCCGGTGGGGGCGGGGGCACCGGTGCCGACGCGATCATCACCGTCAACGGCACCGAGCCCCAGAACGGTCTGGTCACCACCAACACCAACGAGAACGGCGGCGGCCGCGTCGTCGACGCCCTTTTCACCGGTCTCTACGCCTACAAGGCCGACGGCACGCCCGAACTGGCCAACGCCGAGTCCGTGGACACGAAGGACAACCAGAACTATACGATCCACCTGAAGAAGGACTGGACGTTCACCGACGGCACCCCGGTCAAGGCCCAGAACTACGTCAAGGCATGGAACTTCGGCGCCGACAGCACCAATGCCCAACTGCAGCAGAGCTTCTTCGCCCCGATCGAGGGATACGAGGCCGTCGCCGGCGAAAAGCCCACCACGCATGAGATGTCGGGCCTGAAGGTCGTCGACGACTACACCTTCACCGTCAAGCTGACCCAGCCCAACATCGACTTCAAACTCGGCCTCGGGTTCACTCCGTTCAAGCCGCTGCCGGACGTCTTCTTCACCGAGGGCGCCGAGAAGTTCGGCCAGAACCCGGTCGGTAACGGCGCGTACAAGCTCGCCGACGGCAACGCCTGGGAGCACAACGTCAAGCTCAACGTCGTGAAGAATCCCGACTACAAGGGCCCCGACCAGCCCAAGAACGGCGGCATCAGCTTCGTCTTCTACAGCAGCCTCGACACCGCCTACTCCGACCTGCAGGCCGGTAACCTCGACGTGCTCGACACGATCCCGCCGAGCGCGTTCAAGACCTTCGAGAAGGACCTCGGCGACCGGGCGCTCAAGACCCCGACCGCCCAGAACCAGCAGATCGGCATCGGCGAATACCTTCCGCACTTCGGCGGGGAAGAGGGCAAGCTGCGGCGGCAGGCCCTGTCGCTGGCGATCAACCGTGACGAGATCACCAAGACGATCTTCGACGGCCTGCGCAATCCGGCCAAGGACTTCTCGGCCAAGTCGCTGCCGGGATACGACGCCGGCCTGCCGGGCAGTGAGGTGCTCGGGTTCGACGCCGCCAAGGCGAAGGAACTGTGGGCCAAGGCCGATGCCATCTCCAAGTGGTCGGGCAGTTTCCAGATCGCCTACAACTCCGACGGCGGCCACCAGGAATGGATCGACGCGGTGTGCAACCAGATCAAGAACACCCTCGGCATCGACGCCCACGGAGCTCCGGCCCCGACGTTCAAGCAGATCCGCGATCAGGTGACCCAGCGCACGATCAAGACCGCGTTCCGCAGTGGCTGGCAGGGCGACTACCCGTCGATCCTGGAGTTCCTGCAGCCGCAGTTCATCACCGGCGCCGGGGCGAACGACGAGGATTACACCAACCCGGCGTTCGACAAGAAGCTGAACGAGGCTCTGGCGGCCACTGATCCGGCTACCTCGTACAAGCTCACCGCCCAGGCGCAGGCGATCCTCCTGAAGGATCTGCCGGTTCTGCCGCTGTGGGACTACACGAACGCGGCGGGCGAGGCCGAGGGCGTCACCGCCGAGATCGGCTGGCAGGGACTGCCCTACTACACCGGCATCGCGAAGAGCTAGCCCCCACCGGTTTGACCACACCACGGTGACGGCGCCGCGGAGAACGCAGGCGGCGCCGTCACCGCGTGGTCTCTAGGAGCCCACATGTTCAGTTACCTGCTGAGGCGGCTGGGGCAAGCGGTCATCGTGTTCTTCGGTGCGACCCTGCTCATCTACCTCGCCGTGTTCACCCTTCCCGGCGACCCCATCGCGGCGCTGTCCGGAGGAAAACCACTGTCCCCCGCGGTGATTGCCAACCTGCGGGCCCAGTACCTTCTCGACCAACCGTTCCAGGTGCAGTACTGGCATTACATCAAGGGTGTCTTCACGCTTGATTTCGGGAAATCGTTCTCCGGGCAGCCGGTGAGTGATGTGATGCGGCGCGCGTGGCCCGTCACCATCGACATCGCCCTGATCGCGCTCACCGTCGAGGCCGTGTTCGGGGTCGTCTTCGGTGTCATCTCGGGCCTGAAGAAGGGATCCTGGTTCGACAGCACGATCCTGTTCGTCTCGCTCATCGTCATCGCCGTCCCGATCTTCGTGATCGGCTTCCTCGCCCAGTTCGTGCTGGGCGTCAAGTGGGGGATCTTCCCGGTCACCGTCGGCGGCAACCTCGACCTGTATCACCTGCTGCTCCCCGGATTCGTGCTCGGCGCTGTGTCTTTCGCCTACGTGGTGCGGCTGACCCGATCGTCGGTGGCCGAGAATCTCAGTGCCGACCATGTGCGGACGGCGACGGCCAAGGGACTGTCCCGGCGCCGCGTCGTCACCGTGCACGTCCTGCGCAACTCGCTCATTCCCGTCATCACCTTCCTTGGTGCCGATCTCGGCATGCTGATGGGTGGTGCGGTGGTCACCGAGGGCATCTTCAACGTGCCCGGCGTCGGCGGCACGATCTACCAGGCGCTCATCCGGGGTGAGGCTCCCACGGTGGTGTCGTTCGTGACCGTGCTGGTGCTCGTCTACCTCGTCTGCAATCTGGTCGTCGACCTGTTGTACGCGGTGCTCGATCCAAGGATTCGATATGCCTGACAAGACTTTTCCCCCAGACAAGACGCCTCCGGCAGACAAGACGACTCCGGCAACTGCCTTGCCCGGTCAGGAGCGCTTCGTCGCGCCGCCCGCCGAGGTCACGGTCGGTGTCGTCGACGCGGTGGATCTCGATGTCGAGCCGGCCGGTTTCTGGCGGTCGGCGTGGCGGGAACTGCGCACGAAGCCGACCTTTCTCATCTCGGCCGCGCTGATCTTCCTGATTCTGCTCGTCGTCCTGTTCCCGGGGCTGTTCGCCCATCAGGACCCGCACTACGCGGAACTGTCCCGGTCTCTGCAATCGCCGAGCTCCGAGCACATCTTCGGCACCGACAAGCAGGGTTACGACATCTATGCGCGGATGATCTATGGGGCTCGCGCGTCGGTGCTCGTGGGTGTCCTGACGACGATCATCGTCGTGCTGATCGGCGGGATCGTCGGGACGGTCGCCGGATTCTTCGGCAGCTGGGTCGACGCGATCCTGTCCCGGATCGCCGACATCTTCTTCGGGATTCCGCTGATCCTGGCGGCAGTGGTTGTGTTGCAGGCCTTCCCGAACCGCAACATCTTCACCGTCGTCGCGGTGCTGTCCGTGTTCAGCTGGCCGCAGATCGCGCGGATCGCGCGGTCCTCGGCCATCGCTGTCCGCGGGGACGAATTCATCACGGCCGCCAAGTCTCTGGGTGCGTCCCGGTTCCGGACGATATTCACCCACGTCATCCCCAACGCGATCGGCCCGGTCATCGTCGTCGCGACGATCTCGCTCGGCACCTTCATCGTCACCGAGGCGACGCTGTCCTATCTGGGCATCGGGCTGCCGTCGACGTCGGTCTCGTGGGGCATCGACATCTCCGCCGCACAGGTCGAATTGCGCAGCGGCTCACCGATCCTGTTCTATCCCGCCACCGCCCTCGCGATCACCGTGCTCTCGTTCATGATGCTCGGTGATGCCCTGCGGGACGCGCTCGACCCGAAGGCGAGGACGCGCTGATGACCGACCTCAACAAGGCAGAACCGGCGCAGGCCGGCACACCGAAGCCGCTGCTCGACATTCGGGACCTTCAGGTGGCGTTCCGCTCGCAGGGACGTGATGTCACGGCCGTGCAGGGCGCGAGTCTGACGGTGTACCCGGGCCAGACGGTAGCGATCGTCGGCGAGTCGGGTTCGGGCAAGTCGACGACGGCCGCCGCGGTGCTCGGCCTGCTGCCCGGCAATGGCCGGGTCACCGGCGGCGAGATCTGGTTCGATGGCCAGGACCTCGCCACCGCCTCGTCCAGGCAGTTCGAGAATGTCCGCGGCAGCGGCATCGGCCTGGTTCCGCAGGACCCGATGTCGAACCTGAACCCATTGTGGCGAGTAGGTTTTCAGATTAAGGAAACCCTGGAGGCCAACGGCGCGGCGAATGGCGGAGAGGCCCGCGCCCGGGCGATCGAACTACTGCGCGAAGCCGGGATGGCCGACGCCGAACGCCGCGTCAACCAGTATCCGCACGAGTACTCCGGCGGCATGCGTCAGCGTGCGCTGATCGCGATCGGGCTCGCCTGCCGGCCCAAGTTGCTCATCGCCGACGAACCGACGTCGGCGCTGGATGTGACTGTCCAGCGGCAGATTCTGGACCACCTCGAATCGCTGACCGGTGAACTCGGCACCGCCGTCCTGCTCATCACGCACGACCTCGGGCTCGCGGCCGAGCGGGCGAGTCACCTGGTGGTGATGTACAAGGGTCAGATCGTCGAATCCGGTCCGGCACTGGAGATCCTGCAGGATCCCCGGCACGAGTACACCAAACGCCTTGTGAACGCGGCACCTTCGCTGGCGTCGCGGCGGCTCGGCAGCCCCGAGGCCGACCTCGAGGTGAAGGTCGCGGCGGATTCGACCGTCGCCCAGGAACTGCAGGACGTCGGATCCGACGGTGCACGCAACGTGATCGTCGCTCGGAACCTGGTGAAGGACTTCAAGATCCGGGGTCGGGTCCCGTTCCGGTCCACCGCGTTCCGGGCCGTGGACGATGTGTCGTTTGCCCTGCGGCGCGGCACGACAACCGCGATCGTCGGCGAATCCGGGTCCGGCAAATCGACGGTGGCCCGGATGCTGCTCGGCCTGGAACGGCCGACGTCCGGTTCGGTCGAATTCGACGGTGCCGCCGTCACCGGGATGAACTCCGCACAGGAGAAGGAGTTCCGCCGTAGGGTGCAGCCGATCTTCCAGAACCCTTACGGCTCACTGGATCCGATGTATTCAGTGTTCCGGCTCATCGCCGAGCCGCTGAAGATCCACAACATCGGCGACTCCGCCTCCCGGACCCAACGGGTCAGGGAACTGCTCGACCTGGTCGCCCTGCCACGAAACACCATGGAACGCTTCCCGTCGGAGCTGTCCGGTGGTCAGCGACAGCGCGTCGCGATCGCCCGGGCGCTGGCCCTCAACCCCGAGGTCGTCGTGTGCGACGAGGCCGTCTCGGCTCTCGACGTACTCGTGCAGGCCCAGATCCTCAACCTGCTCAGTGCCCTGCAGCAGGAGTTCGGGCTGAGTTATGTCTTCATCACCCACGACCTGGCGGTGGTCCGCCAGATCGCCGACGACGTCCTGGTGATGAAGAAGGGCCAGGTCGTCGACGCCGGCCCCACCGACGACATCTTCACCACCCCCACCTCCGACTACACCCGCAACCTGCTCGAGTCGATCCCGGGCGGCTCCATCGACTTCGCCAGGTCTTAGCCTCGATCCACCGATCGGGTTGGGGCGGTGCAGCGCCTTACCGCCCACTTCGGGGTGCCCGGTTTGAGTAGGCGTGTCGGTGGGTATTCCCCGGAGATGACCACAAATGAGAAGCGGGAAGGTGGCGGTGACCGTGCGATGGGCCAGTAGTGGAATCATCGGAACAATCGTGTTCGTCTGGTTGGTGAACGGAGTGATCGCAGCATTTCAGCGCGACTACTTCAAAGAATCTGACGCGAACTGTGCGACTGCGGGAACCATCGCAGTGACGGTTATCGCGGGTCCCTTGAACTACGCGGGTGTCAACCCCAAGGTCGACGACTGCGACGTCGAGATCCCTGAGCCGAGCAAATAGTTAGGTAAGCGAATCACTGTGGCCTGCCAGGTCACTGGTTGAAAGGAATGCACAATGATTGTCGCAGGATTGATTTTTCTGGTCCTGGGTTGGGTTTTCTCACTCGCGATCTTGACATACATCGGCGTGGTGCTCCTCGTCATCGGAGCGGTCTTCTTCGTTCTCGGCGCAGTCGGCCGGCCGATGGGCGGACGAAAGGTCTGGTATTGACCGCAGTATGCAACGTCGAAGGGGATTCGAATCCCCTTCGACGTTGGCTACGCGCCCGCCAACCGCATCGTCTCCTCGGCGAGCCGGGTGGCGTAGGCGTCGTCGAGGGGGAGCCCGAACACCGCGTGGTGGTAGATCGGGGCGATGATGTGGTCGAGGATCTGCTCGACGGTCGGCACCGTTTCGTCACGGCCGGCGGCGCGGGCGATCATCGATGTGGCCTGTTCCCGGCGGGTTTCCCAGCAGGGGCACGCGTCGATCACGGCGTCCCGGGCGAAGACGAGGGCGCGCAGATATTCGCGTCGGCTCGTCTGGGCGACGTCGGCGGCGATGATGCGTGCCCATTCGGCGAGGTCGGTGCCGAGGGCTCCGGTGTCGGGCAGGTCCTCGCCCTGGGTCAGCGCGGCGACCGCCACCTCTTCGAGCAGGTGGGTGATCGATCCCCAGCGCCGGTAGATGCTCGTCGGGTTGACGTCCGCCTCCTCGGCGACCTGCGGGATGGTCATAGTGTCCCGATGTCCACGCGCGACGAGGTGACCGACCGCCCGGTATACCGACTGCTGCACCCGGGCGCTCCGCCCTCCCGGACGTCGGGCGGCAGGCTTGTCGGTGGTGTCGTGCTCCGTACCCATGGGGAAATTATCGCAAACCCACTTGCGTTAAGACACGTAAGAGGGTATCTCTTAATGCAACGAGTATTGCTTTAAGGGGGACGTATGTCACGTCTGCATCCGCATCGCGCCTTCTGGGTGGTCGCCACGACGATGGTCACGGTGCTCTTCTCATCGGCCGCCCCGTCTCCGCTGTATCCCGTTTACCAGCAGCTTTGGGGATTCTCGTCGTTCACGCTGACCGGTGTGTTCGCGATCTACGTTGTCACGATGCTGCTCAGCCTGCTGTCGGTCGGGTCCCTCTCCGATCACATCGGCCGACGGCCCGTTCTCGCAATCGCGCTGACTCTGCTCATCGCGAGTATGGTGCTGTTCCTCGTCGCCGACGGGGTGCCGCTGCTCATGGCAGCTCGGGCGCTTCAAGGCCTGGCGACCGGAGCGGCGATCGGGACGTTGACCGCCACGGTCATCGACACCCAGCCCAGTCCCCGGCTCGGCTCGGCCATCTCCGGGGCGGGCCCCAGTGCGGGGCTGGCCGCCGGGGTGCTCGTCGCCGGCATTCTGGTCGAGTACGCGCCGGCGCCGCGTTTCCTCATCTACGAGCTCATACTCGCCGCCTACGCCGTGTTGCTGATCGTCCTGCTGATCGTTCCGGAGACCTCGGAGCAGCGGGGGTTCACCTCCCGCCGCCACGCGCTGCGCACGGTGGCGCCGAGTGCGTCGCTGCCCGCGGAGGTGCGCCACGTATTCTGGCGGGCCGCACCGGGTTTCGTGGCGACCTGGTCGCTGGGCGGTCTGTTCCTGTCGCTTGGATCTTCGGTGGTGGCACGGGTTTTCGGGGTCGGCAATCATGCCCTGGTCGGGCTGGTGCTGGCCTGCTTCTTCGGTGCGGCCACCCTCACCTCGCTGCTCACCACCGGCCGCACCTCCGCCGGCAAAGTTCGCTACGGGTATCCGGCGCTGGCCGCCGGCGCCGTCGTATCCCTGGTGGGGGTGTGGATCGACGCGCTGCCGGTCTACATCGCCGGATCGGTGATCGCCGGTGCCGGATTCGCGATGACCTTCCTCGGCGGCCTGGACGAGGTCTCGGCAGTGGCGCCGCCCGCCCAGCGCGGCCAGGTGTTCTCGGCGGTCTTCATCCTCAGCTACATCGCGTTCAGCGTTCCGGCCGTGATCGCCGGGCTGGTCGTCGGCACCTTCGGGCTGCGGGAAACGGTGGTCGGGTATGTCGGTTACGTGCTGGCCGTCAGCCTCATCGGAGGTGTCCTGAGTCTGGGCCGCACCAGGGCCGCGGTGCGCCTGGATATCCCCGCTGAGACCGGCTCACGTGGTGATCTGATCAGCTGCGGCGGGACATGTGTGGATCAAGCTACTGCTGAACTGCGAGGGCCCGCGTAGCCCGCCCGTTCGTGCGCTGACTGCGCACACCCTGTGCCCGGTGTGATCCAACTCATATGATCTGCATCTCAATGCCGCGAAAATGAGTACTTCAACTCTGCCACTCCATGCGGAAGGGTTCTCTACAGACGCCGAACAGCCCTTCGGCGGGAGGAGAACCACCGTGACACCGTTCATGTGGAAAGTGCAGGAACTACTCGAAGGCGACACCGCCGAACACCCGGACACCGAGCCGTCCGTCGAGGTCTCGGTCGCCGAAGGCGCCGACACCCAGGTCATCGTCCGGTCCCTCGCCGAGCAACTGGTCTGCGAGGCCAACGCGGTCCTCGCCTGGCATGCCGGCGAACACCCGCGCGAGGTGACCCTCGTCGACGACACCGGTCCGGGGACGCTCGCCTTCACGCTGGCCTGCGGCGAACGCAGCGCCCGAATCGAAACGCAGATCACCGGCCACACCGCGACGGCGCGGCTGATCGGCACCGACACCACCGCTGAACCCCGTCGCCTCGCCGACGAGGACCAGTTGCAGTCGCTGGTCCTCGAACTCATCGCCGACTGACCACCCATACTCCCGATCCAGCCCATCAGAGGAAGACGCCGATGCAGTACGAACTCAAGTACAAGGTCATCGAACCCAAACGGCACACCTACCAGAACATCATCGACCGCTTCGGTGACCAGCCCGCCTCCCGGTATCAGGAGGCCACCCTCGACATCGAACCCCGCGAGAACTTCCACTACCGCCCGACCTGGGACGCCGAACGTGAACTGTACGACGAGCGCTATTCCGCTCTGCGGCTGACCGATCCGTACACGTTCGCCGATCCGCGCCAGTACTACTACACCCCGTACGTCACCAACCGCGCCGGTTTCCACGATGAATTCGGAAAGACCCTCGGCTACTTGGAGTCCCGCGACCTGCTCGCGAAGATGCCCGACGGTTGGCAGACGGTGCTGGGCACCGTTGTCCTGCCGCTGCGGCATTACGAGTCGGGAGCGCAGCTGGTGAGTGTGGCCGGCGCACGTTTCGCGTACGGTTCGTCGCTCTCCCAGTGCGCGAGCTTCGCCGCCTTCGACCGGATCGGCAATGCGCAGATGCTTTCTCGTGTCGGTATCGCCCTCGGCAGCGGCACCGCCGACCGGCTGGCACTGGCCAAGACCGAATGGCTCGATGGCGCACACCTGCAGCCGATGCGCCGGCTGATCGAGGAGATCATGATCGTCGACGACTGGGCCGAGGGTCTGCTCGCAGTCGACGAGATCGACAAGCGTCTGTATCCGGCGTTCTATTCGGGTCCCGACGAGGCGGCCCTGCTCGGTGGGGCCGGTGCGTACAGCCTGTTCGCGCAGCATCTGAGCACCTGGTTCACCGATCAGCGCAAATGGCTCGACGCCCTGATCAACTGCTGGCGGGCCGACGACACCCACGGCGGGGCCAACTCCGAGATCCTCGACCGTATCGGTCGTGAGTGGGGCGCCCGCGCCCAGGAGGCCGTCGACGCGCTCATCGCGGTCGCAGCGGAACACATCGACATCGGCCCCCCCGACAACAACCTCACCGACAACAACGCAGGGGAGACAGCATGACCACCGCCCACACGCGTCCCGTCGGCATCGACATCCAGGAGTCCGACGACAACCGGGCACTGGTCGACGCCATCGCCCTCGACAATCCGGAGATGACGGTCCGCCACCTTCCCGGTCTGATGAAGCTCTCCGCACCGGGACGCATCGAGATCAACCGCGAAACCATCGAGGACCGGCTCGGACGGGAATGGGAGACAGGCGAATTCCAGCTCGCCATTGTCACCTACACCGGCAACTTCGCCGAATGGGACGACGACCAGATCATCGTCGCCTGGGATCACTGACCCGCGGCCGCCACCCGAGACACCGAAGCGAGATTCACTGATGACCACCGCGAAAGCACCCCGCCGCGCCAAGAAACTCCCCATGAAGCAGCGGTATTCGCTGCTCACCCGAGACCTCGACTGGGAACCGTCGTACGTCGACCGCGACAAGCTGTACCCCTACACCTCCTACGAGGGCATCAAGGTCCACGACTGGGACGGCTGGGAGGATCCGTTCCGGCTGACCGTCGATGCCTACTTCAAATACCAGGCCGAGAAGGACAAGCGCCTGTACGCGGTGCTTGATTCGTTCGCGCAGAGCCAGGGGCACCTGTCGCTCTCCGACGCCTCATACCTGAACGCGATCAAGCTGTTCATTCAGGGCGTCACCCCGCTCGAATACCAGGCGCACCGCCACTTCGCCTATCTTGCACGGTACCTGGAGGGCCCGGCCCCCCGGTTCGCGGCGCTGTGCCAGAGCGTCGACGAACTGCGCCACTGCCAGACGCAGATCCACACGATCAGCAACTACAACAAGTACTACGACGGTTTCCACTCCTTCTCGCAGATGCACGACCGCGTCTGGTACCTGTCGGTGCCCAAGTCGCTGTTCGACGATGCGATGACCGCGGGCCCGTTCGAATTCCTCATCTCGATCTCGTTCAGCTTCGAATACCTGCTGACCAACCTGCTGTTCGTGCCGTTCATGTCGGGCGCCAGCTTCAACGGCGACATGCCGACGATGAGTTTCGGATTCTCGGCGCAGTCCGACGAGAGCCGGCACATGACGCTCGGTCTCGAGGCGATCAAGTTCCTGCTCGAACAGGACGAGGGCAACGTGCCGATCATCCAGGAATGGGTCGACAAGTGGTTCTGGCGGGCGTACCGGATGTCGGCGCTGGTGGCCGGGATGATGGACTATATGCTGCCCAAGCCGGTGATGAGCTGGAAGGAGGCGTTCGAGCTGTACTTCGAGCAGCAGATGCTCGGCGGGCTGTTCCCCGACCTGGAGTTCTACGGCATCAAACCGCCACGCCACGTCGCCGACGCCGTCGCCGAGAAGGACAAGCTCTCGCACGAGGTGTACAAGATCCTGCACAACTTCTCGTTCGCCGCGTCATTCACCACCCAGACGCCCAGCGAGGAGAAGATGGCGTGGCTGTCCGAGCAGTACGGGCAGACCTTCGACGAGTACTACGCACCCACCTGGGAGAAGCATCGCCGCATCGAGGAGAACGGTGGCCGCGTCTTCTTCCAGGGACTGCCGCAACTGTGCCAGGTGTGCCAGGTGCCGATGGCCTTCACCGAGCCCGACGACCCCACCACGATCTCCTTCCGCAGCACCGAATTCAAGGGCGAGACCTACCACTGCTGCAGCGACGGCTGCCTGTGGATCTTCGAGCGTGAGCCCGAGAAGTACATTCAGGCGTGGCTGCCGGTTCATCAGATCCTGCAAGGCAATTGCGGTGGTCCGACCGTTCCCGAGGTCCTCGAATGGTATGGCGTCCAGGAAGGTGACAACGGCGAGTACAAGGGCTCCCGCGATCACCGGTCGTGGATCGAATGGCATGGCGGCGAACCCGCGGATACACCCGCGCAAGCGGCCGCAGCAGAGACAGGGGCATGAGAGATGACTGTCAAGGCACTGTACGAGTACGACTATCCGGCCGCCGACCGCGCCGAACTGTTCGGCGACGACCAGATCGTGTACGTCCACTGGATCGGCAACCTGTTGTTCTGTTCCGCGGCGGCGGTCCGGGTACCCCAGGGCATGCCGTGGGGAACCTTCGTCACCGACGTGGTACATCCCTGGGCGGCAACCGATCCCGACTTCGACCCCGGGACGATCACCGGGTGGACGCTCGGCGGGGAGGCGTTCGCCCCGGACGACGGCACCTCACTGACCGATGCCGGTGTGGGACACAAGTCGCTGCTGAAGTTCACCACCGCGAGCTGAGCGACCATGTCCGAAACCTTCACTGTGACAGTGGAACCCCTCGGCACCGAACTGAACTGCCGCGCCGACCAGACCGTCCTCGACGCCTGCCTGCGCAACGGTGTGTGGCTGCCACACGCCTGCACCCACGGAACGTGCGGCACCTGTAAGGCGGAGGTGCTCGACGGCGAGGTTGACTTCGGTGACGCCTCACCGTACGCACTGCTCGAGAGCGATCGCGACGACGGTTTCGCGCTGATGTGTGTGGCAAAACCCAAGGAGGACATCGTCATCGAGGGTGACATCGAGCTGGAGGAGGGCATCGAGATCTATCCGGTGCGCGACTTCTCCGGCACCGTCACCGTCCTCGACGAGCCCGCCCCGAACGTCAAGCGGCTGGTCATCGAGCTGACCGAGCCGATGCCGTTCAACCCGGGACAGTATGTGCAGCTGAACCTTCCCGGCGGTGACAACCGGCCGTACTCCATCGCGAGCACGCCGAGCGACCCGTCGCGAATCGAACTGCACATCAAGCGATCCGAGGGAGGGGCCGCCACCGACGGCTGGATCTTCAAGGATCTCGCGGCCGGGGACGCCGTCACCCTGTCCGGCCCGTACGGGCAGTTCTTCTTTCACCCGACCAAGGACAAACCGCTCATCCTGCTCGGCAGTGGGACCGGCCTGGCGCCGTTGAAGTCGATCCTGCAGCACGTCGCCGAACTCGATGACGAGGGCGAGTGGGAGCACGACGTCGTCTTGTTCCACGGCGTCGCCACCGGTGCCGATCTCTATGAACACGACTGGCTCACCGAGTTCGCCGACGAGCGGGACTGGTTCTCCTACCGGCCCGCGGTCTCTCGCGAGGAGTTCGACGGCCGGCAGGGCAGGGTGCCGCAACTGCTCGCCGAGGACTTCCCCCGGGCCGGCGGCAATTCCGCCTACATCTGCGGCAACCCGGCCATGGTCGAGGACACGATGAAGGCACTCATGCAGGCGCGGCTGTTCCCCCGCGACATCTACCGCGAGGACTTCTTCGACTCCGCCGACCGCGCCGAGGGCGGTCACGTCGTCCGGAGTCCGCTCATCAAGCGGTAGCACTCCGCCATCCCCTGCCCAAAACCCCACGTATAACGGTCGGCATCAACATAATTGCGATGCCAACCCTTATACGTGGGGTTTTGGGCAGGGGTGGCGCTACGACGGCGTGGCCCGCCGGAGTGTCAGGTAGGAGACGCCCCCGAACAGGACACAGGCTGCCGCCGCGATACCGGTGACGGTCAGCGGCCGGACGTCGGACAGCCACCGACCGACGGACGGCCAGCCGTCAGCCATCGTGATGGCCCCGGAAACGAGAATCGCCAGGACGAGCAATCCGATGAGCGCGACGATCACGGCGGGGAATCCGAACCGCTTGTAGATGGTGGCCGCCCAGAATCCCAGGATGAAGGCGAGCATCGACGTGACGAGGAACAGCATCATCGCGACCACCGGACCCTGTTCCCAGATCCACGGCAGGTAGAAGAAGTACCCTTCGAAACCCCATCCGTCGGTGGCCTTTTCGATCAGTCCACCGATGAGGTAGATGACGGACAGTCCCAGCGCCGACATCCCCGCCGTCAGCAGCGTGCCCGCGTAGAACTCGCGCCGGGACACACTCATCGCCTGTGAGAAGGGGAATGTCAGCGTCATCGCCTGCACACCTACGGCGGCGAAATACCAGAGCGGGGCCTGCGATCCGCCGCCGTAGATCGGGGCCGCGCCGTCGCCCGCCGCTCCGATCACGATCCCGTACACCGCCATCGACACCGCGAACGACGACCACAGGATCGCCGCCGGCATCCAGATGAAGGTCATCCGGTTGATCAGCTGCATCCGGATCACCGTCAGGGTCCTGTTCGGCATCGCCGGTTCGGCTGTCAGTGTGGGTACGGCCGCGTGGGTGATGGTCATCGGAGTGCTCCTTCGCTGTAGTGCTGGGTCATCCGGACGATCAGCTCCTGCATGGAGACCGGACCCGAGGTCAGGCCCAATGCGGCGATGCGGGCCTGGTCGTCGTCGGTGATGTGGCCGCGGATCGTCGCCGACGCCACCGGACCGAGCCGCTCCCGGTGCAATTCCTCACGGCCTGCGGCGAACTCGTCGACGGCGGACTCCTTGCCGACGATCGAGAAGGCCTGCGCGCGCAGTTCGTCGGCCTCGGTGTCGACGACGATTCGCTTGCCGTCGACCACGAGTACCCGTTCGATGAGGTCGGCGATCTCGTCGATCAGGTGGCTCGACAGCAGAATGGTGCGCGGGTGTTCGGCGTAGTCGGCGAGCAACCGGTCGTAGAAGGTCTGCCGGGCGATCGCGTCCAGGCCGAGGTAGGGCTCGTCGAAGAAGGTGATGTCGGCGCGTGAGGCGAGGCCGATGATCACCCCCACCGCCGACAACTGGCCACGGGAGAATTTCTTGATCCGGGTGCACCTCGGCAGGTTGAACGCGTCGACGAGTTCGTTGGCCAACTCGTCGTTCCAGTTCGGGTAGAACAGCCGGGCCATCTCGAACGCATGGTGTGGGCGCGCGTCGTCGGGATATTTCTGGTTCTCCCGGACGAAGCACATGCGCGGCAGCACCCGCGGATTCTCGTACGGGTCCTCCCCGAAGATCCGGATCTGCCCGCCGGACGGGAAGTTCTGCGCGGTCAGGATCGACATGATGGTGGTCTTGCCCGAGCCGTTGCGGCCGAACAATCCGCAGATCACGCCCTCGTCGAGGGTGAAGTCGACGCCGTCGAGGACCACATTCCTGCCGTAGCGCTTGGTGAGCCCGCTGACGCTGATCGCCGGGACTGCGGTGGATTTCATGTCGCTCAACTCCTTGCGGTCGATGCTGCGGCGGTGGCGGTCTGTTGACCGATCAGGGCGATGACGTCGTCGGGACTCAGGCCCAGGCGGCGGGCTTCGATGAGCAACGGTTTGAGGTAGCGATCGGCGAACACGTCTTGCCTTTCCCTGCGCAGAAGTTCTCTGGCGCCGACGGCGACGAACATGCCGATCCCGCGCCTTTTGGTCAGTACGCCCTTGTCCACCAGCAGATTGATGCCTTTGGCGGCGGTGGCCGGATTGATCCGGTAGAAGGCGGCCAGCTCATTCGTCGACGGCGCTTTCGTGTCCTCCTCGAGGGTGCCGTCGATGATCGAATCGGCGACGTGATCGGCGATCTGCTGGAAGATCGCCCGCCCATCGTCGATCATCGTCCCACTCCGTTCGTTGGTTAGTTACTTGACTAATTAACCATGGCACCGGTTCGGGCGGCTGTCAACACCGAACTGACCTGTCCGCAGCCGAAAGACAACGAGGTTGACGCTGCCGCTAGCATCCGGACATGGATGTCGAGATTTCCCACGCCATCAGGACCGAGCTGACAGCACGGTGGAACGAGCCGCACCGGCATCACCACAATCAGCGGCATCTCGACGAGGTCCTCGCCGCGCTCGGGGTGCTGCGCGAGGCGGGCGTCGCCTTCGATGAGCGGCCGGTGGTCCTGGCCGCATGGTTCCACGACGCCGTCTACGAGCCGTTCAGCGCGACCAACGAGGAGGACTCCGCGGACCTGGCCCGCGAGCTGCTCGCAGGCGACCCGGACCGCGACGAGGTGGCCCGTCTCGTGGAACTGACCAAGACCCACGAACCGGCCGCCGACGACCGCAACGGGGTCGCGCTGTCGGATGCCGACTTCGCGGTGCTGGGGGCCGATGCCGTCCGGTACGACGAGTACGCCGCGAACATCCAGGCCGAGTTCAGTCAGGTTCCGGCGGAGATCTTCCGGACCAAGCGCGCCGAACTGCTCACCGAGTTCCTGAGTCGCCCAAGAATTTTCGTATCTGCACCGGCCAACCAAAGGTGGGAGTCGGTGGCCCGGGCCAACATCGAACGCGAGATCGGGGAACTGCGGTAGGCGCTCAGGCCTCGCTGTCGGTGCGGTCTCCGACGTAACGCAGGAGGTCCGGGTCGGCCGAGATCAGCCGGTCCACCTCCTCGCCGCCGTCGCACCGGTACAGCCCGATGATCAGGGTGTCCCGGCGACGTCCGTGCACCCGCCAGGTGCCACCGACGTCGGTCCAGCGCCGCAGCGTCTCCACGGGATCATCCGAATCGACCACACGGTCATCGTAGGCAGTGTCTCAGGCGAAGACCATCTTCTCGGTGACGTCGTAGCGGCGGGCGTCGACGGCGTCGATGATCGCGTTGTGCCGGACCTGCCAGGGCGCGGTGTCGGCGGCCTTCGGCAGCCGCGACCCGGCCCGCTGTACGTAGCTCGAATCGAGTTCGAGCAGCGGATGCGTCGGCGGCTTCGCGCCGTCGAGGGTCGGGTAGGCGCGGGTGTAGCCGTGCGCTCGCATATGCCCGATCAACTCGGCGACGGCCTTGCTGGTGAGGTCGACGCGCAGCGTCCATGAGGCGTTGGTGTAGCCCACCGACCACGCGAAGTTCGGGACGTCGTTGAGCATGTAGCCGCGATAGGCGTACCTCTCACCCGGCTGCACGGCCTCGCCGTCGACACTCAGGTCGACGCCGCCGAACGCGATCAGGTCCAGGCCGGTCGCGGTGACGATGATGTCGGCGTCGAGCTGCTTGCCGGAGGTGAGCCGGATACCGGTCGGGGTGAAGGTCTCGATGGTGTCGGTGACCACCTCGGCCGACCCGTCGGCGATCGCCTTGTAGAAGTCGGCGTCCGGGATGATGCACAGACGCTGGTCCCACGGCTGGTAGGCGGGCTTGAAGTGGGTGTCCACCGGATAGCCCTCGGGCAGGTGACGCCGGGCGATCGCGCGGAACAGCCGCCGCGCCGCCTTCGGGAAACCACGGCAGAACAGGAAGATGCCCAGCGTGATCAGCATGTTCCGGTAGCGGGTGATGTCGTGCGACCACTGCCGTGGCAACACCTTCTGCAGCCCGGTGGTGATGGGGTCGGTCCACGGGTACGGGAACAGATAGGTGGGTGAACGCTGCAGCATGGTCACGTGCCCGGCGGTCGGGGCCATCGACGGGATGAGTGTGACCGCGGTGGCACCGCTGCCGATCACCACCACCCTCTTGCCGGCGTAGTCGAGGTCGGCCGGCCAGAACTGCGGGTGCACCACGGTGCCGGTGAAGTCGGCCCTGCCGGGAAACTCGGGCAGGTAGCCGGCGTCGTACCGGAAGTAGCCGGTGCAGCTGTACAGGAACCGGGCCTGATAGGTGGCCGGTTCGCCGTCGATGCGCACGTCGACGGTCCACAAGTCGGTGCCGGTGTCGAAGTTCGCGGCCACCACCTCGGTGCGGAACCGGATGTGCGGCGCGATCCCGAAGTCGCGGGCCGAGTCCTCCAGGTACTGCCGGATCTCGTGGCCCTGCGCGATCAGCCGGTTCCCCCGCCACGGATTCCACGGGAAGCTGAGCGTGAAGATGTCCGAGTCGCTGCGGATGCCCGGGTAGGTGAACAGGTCCCAGGTGCCGCCGATCCGTTCGCGGTTCTCCAGGATCACATAGCTCAGGCCGGGGTTCTTCTCACGCAGCCGGTACGCCGCGTCGATACCCGACAGCCCGGCGCCGACGATCAGGACGTCAAAGGTTTCGGCCTTGGGGAATTCCACGTTGGGGGTCTCCATGGTGGGACATTGTGTCCCAGATGTCACCCAGCGTTGATGCCCGGGCCACGAGTTCGGGCTGGAACACCGGATTCGACGGAACATGCTTGGCCGGTGCGGTATTGGCGGCTATCAGCAGATCGATTGCGGTGGAACCGATCCGGGCGGTGGGCTGCCGGATCGACGACAGCGGTACGACGGCCGAGTCGGTGAAGGCGATGTCGTCGTATCCGATGAGGGCGATCTCCTCGGGAACCCGCACCGACGCGCCGCCCGTGGTGAACGCCTGCAGGACGCCGAGGGCCAACAGGTCGTTGGCGCAGAACACCGCATCGGGCCGGTCGGCGCGATCGCGTCGCAACAATGCGGCTCCGGCCTCCCGTCCGGCAAGCACGCTCGGCGCGGCCGTGTCGATCACCTCGAGCGTCGCCCCCGGAACCTCGGCGACGGCACCCTCGGCCCCCCGGCGACGGTCGGCGACCTGCCGCAGCGTCGACGGGCCGCCGACGTACGCGATGCGCCGCCGCCCGATCTCGCACAGATGCGACACGGCAAGACGCCCGCCCGCGATGTCATCGACGGCGACGGAGTCGAACGGTGTGCCGGTACCGTCTCGGTCGACGAGGATCACCGGCGTGCCGCGGCGGCGCAGCGCGTGGAGGCGGCTCAGGTCGTCGCCGATGGGGGTGACCAGCAGCCCGAACACCCGCTGCTCATCGAACGTGTCGATATAGGCCTGCTCCCGCGACACATCGTCGTCGGAAGTACCCAGCAGTACCGTCAGGTCATGGTCGCCTGCCCGCTTCTCTGCGGCGCGGGCGATGTCGGTGAAGAACGGGTTGCCGACGTCGAGCACCACCAGACCCACGCAGCGGGACCGCCCGGCGCGCAGCTGCCGCGCGGCGTCGTTGCGCACGAACCCCAGCTTCTCGATGGCCGCGAGAACCCGCGCGACCGTCGCCGGCGCCACCTTGTCGGGGGAGTTGAGCACGTTGGACACGGTGCCCACCGACACCGACGCGGCGGCGGCGACGTCACGCATGCTCGCTCCCATGCCTTCATTGGACCAGACCAGCCCCAGGGGCGGCGTGACCGGTCAGCGTGCCCGGGGCACCAGCCGTTCGAGCTGGACGACGTGGCCGGGGGTGAGTTCGTCGAGCGAGGCCACGCCGAGCAGGCGCATGGTGCGCTCGATCTGCTCGGACAGGATCGCGATGGCCCGGTCGACACCCGCCTCGCCGCCGGCCATCAGGCCGTACAGGTACGCCCGTCCGATGAGGGTGAACCGTGCGCCGAGCGCGACGGCGGCGACGATGTCGGCGCCGGAGGTGATGCCGGTGTCGAGGATGATCTCGGAGTGCTCACCCACCTCGCGTGCCACGTCGGGCAGCAGGTGGAACGGGATCGGTGCCCGGTCGAGCTGGCGGCCGCCGTGGTTGGACAGCACGATCCCGTCGACGCCCAGCTCGGTGACGGCTACCGCGTCGTCGACGGTCTGGATGCCCTTGACGACGACCTTGCCGGGCCACTGGCTCTTGATCCAGGCCAGGTCGTCGAAGGTGACGGTCGGGTCGAACATGGTGTCCAGCAGTTCGGCGACCGTCCCCGACCAGCGGTCCAGTGACGCGAACGCGAGCGGTTCGGTGGTGAGGAAGTCGATCCACCAGTGCGGCCGGGGCAGCGCGTTGAGCACGGTCTTGGCGGTCAGGGCGGGCGGGATCGACATGCCGTTGCGTTTGTCGCGCAGGCGGGCCCCGGCGACGGGCACGTCGACGGTCACCAGCAGCGTGTCGTATCCGGCCTTGGCCGCCCGGTCGACCAGCGCCATCGACCGTTCCCGGTCTTTCCACATGTACAGCTGAAACCAGTTGCGTCCATGTGGATTCGCGATCTTCACGTCTTCGATCGAGGCGGTGCCCATCGTCGACAGCGAGAACGGGATGCCGGCGCGGCCCGCGGCCCGGGATCCGGCGTATTCGCCTTCGGTGTGCATCATCCGGGTGAAACCGGTGGGCGCGATGCCGAACGGCAGCTCCGAACGCCCGCCGAGGATGGTGCACGAGGTGTCGACCTTCGCTACATCCCGCAGGATCGACGGCCGGAACTCGATGTCGGAGAATGCCTGTCGGGCCCGTGCCAGGGACAGTTCGGCCTCGGCGGACCCGTCGGTGTAGTCGAACGCGGCCTTCGGGGTGCGCCGTTTGGCGATGGTCCGCAGATCCTCGATGGTGAGCGCGGCGTCCAGACGCCGCTTCCTGGCGTCGAATTGGGGCTTCTTGAACCGCATGAGCGGTGCCAGGTCACGCGGCCGCGGTACCCGGCGGGCGGCGGGATTGCGCAGTGTGGTCATCAGCAGGCCTTTCCGGCACCCACCACCGTGCGACGGCGCGCACGGGTGCGGGGTGCATACAGTTGGGGCGGGAAATGTTTGGCGACAATAGTTCTCATCGCCTCAAGATCGCCGTCGAGGAGGTTGTGGGCACGCGCGGTGATCAGCACATTGCCCAGGGCGGTCGCCTCCACCGGTCCGGCGAGGACGGGCAGCCCGAGTCGGTCGGCGGTGAGCTGGCACAGCAGCCGGTTCTGGCAGCCGCCACCCACCAAGTGCACTGTCTCCACGGATTTTCCGGTCAGCTCAGCGGCCTGCCGCACGCTGCCGGCGAAGGCCGCGGCGAGGCTTTCGACGATCGCGCGGATCATCTCGGGCCGGGTCATCGGCGCGGGCAGGCCGCGTTCGAGATACCAGTCGCGGATGCGTCCGGGCATGTCACCGGGCGGCAGGAAACGCGGGTCGTCGGTGTCGAACACGTCGAAGGCGGGCTCCGCCTCGGCGGCCTGGGCGAGCAGTTCGCCGAGGTCGGCGCGGTAGCCGGCGCGCCGGTACTCGCGGATCGTCTCGCTGAGCAGCCACAGGCCCATCACGTTGTGCAGGTAGCGGATCCGGCCGTCGGCGCCGACCTCGTTGGTGAAGTTGGCCTTCCAGCCGGCGCGGGTCAGGTTCGGCGAATCGAGTTCGACGCCGACGAGTCCCCAGGTGCCGCAGGAGATGTAGGCGGCGGTGTCGGCGTCCATGGGGATGGCCGCGACGGCGGAGGCGGTGTCGTGGGAGGCAACGGCGGTGACCCGGGTTGATCCGGGCAGCCCCATCCTGTCTGACAGCTCGGGCAGCACCCGGCCGCGGTCGGTGCCGGGCTCGGCAAGGTCGCCGAACAGGTTGTGCGGCAGGCCCAGTCGCCTCATGAGTGCGATATCCCACTCGCCGTTGACGCCGAGCAGCCCGGTGGTCGACGCGTTGGTGCGTTCGGTGCCGCGGTTCCCGGTCAGCCAGTAGCTGATCAGGTCGGGGATCAGCAGGGCGCTGTCGGCCTGGTCGAGCAGGCCGTCGGCCTTCTCCGCGGCCAGTTGGTAGAGGGTGGTGAACGGCAGGAACTGCAGGCCGTTGCGCAGGTACAGGTCAACCGGATCGAGGTCGGCGTGCACTGTCTCCACTCCCACCGCCGTCCGGGTGTCCCGGTAGTGGTGCGGCAGACCCAGCATCCGGCCGTCGCGCAGCAGCGCGTAGTCGACGGCCCACGAGTCGACGCCGATACCGACGAGATTGTCCGACCGGCGGGCGGCCTCGGCGAGTCCGGCGCAGGCCTGCCCGAACAGTCCCGGCAGATCCCAGTGCAACGCGCCGCGGCGGCCGTTCCAGAGGTGCACCGGATCGTTGGCGAAGCGCGCCACCTGCTCGAGTTCGAGACGGCCCCGGGAGATGTTGGCGATCATCACGCGGCCGCTGGTGGCGCCCAGGTCGATCGCCGCGACCTGGGCGGAGCGGGTCGCGGTACTCATCGCAGGAAGGCGGCGGCGACGCCGGCGTCGACCGGCACGTGCAGTCCGGTGGTGTGCGAGAAATCGGAGGTGCACAGCGCGAACGCCGCATTGGCGATGTTCTCCGGCAGCACCTCGCGCTTGAGCAGGGTGCGCTGGGCGTAGAACTCGCCCAGGTTCTCCTCGTCGACGCCGTACACCGCGGCCCGCCTGGCACCCCAGCCGCCGGCGAAGATGCCCGAACCACGCACCACCCCGTCGGGATTGATGCCATTGACCTTCACCCCGTGCTCGCCCAGTTCGGCGGCCAGCAGCCGCACCTGATGCGCCTGGTCGGCCTTGCTGGCCGAGTAGGCGATGTTGTTGGGGCCGGCGAACACCGAGTTCTTCGACGAGACGTAGATGATGTCACCGCCCATCTTCTGGTCGATGAGGGCGCGGGCTGCGGCCTTGCTCACCAGGAATGAGCCGCGCGCCATCACATTGTGCTGCAGATCCCAGTCGGCGGAGGTGGTGTCCAGCAACGACTTCGACAAGGACAGCCCGGCGTTGTTCACCACCAGGTCGATCCCGCCGAACGCCAGCACGGTCTCGTCGATCGCGTTCTGCACCGCGGCTTCGTCGGTGACGTCGGCGGCGATACCGATCGCCACATCGCTCGACCCGATCTCCTCGGCGGCTGCCCGCGCCTTCGCGGCGTCGAGGTCGGCGATGACCACGCACGCACCCTCTGCGGCCAGCCGCACCGCGGTCGCCTTGCCGATGCCCGACGCAGCACCGGTGACCAGTGCGATCCGGGTCGCCAGCGGCCGCGGCTTGGGCATGCGCGCCAGCTTGGCCTCCTCCAGAGCCCAGTATTCGATCCGGAACTTCTCCGACTCGTCGATGGGCGCGTATGTCGACACCGCCTCGGCCCCGCGCATCACGTTGATCGCGTTGAGATAGAACTCGCCCGCAACGCGCGCGGTCTGCTTGTCCTTGCCGTAGCTGAACATTCCGACGCCGGGGACCAAGACGATCGCCGGGTCGGCGCCGCGCATCGCGGGGCTGTCGGCGTCGGCGTACCGCTCGTAGTAGGTGCGGTAGTCGGTCCGGTATGCCTCGTGCAGTTCGGCGAGGCGGCTTTTGCACTCGTCGACGGTCGCGGTGGCGGGCAGGTCCAGCACCAGCGGCTTGACCTTGGTCCGCAGGAAGTGATCGGGGCAGCTTGTGCCCAGCTCCGCGAGTCGCGGGTGCTCCTGCGCTGCGACGAACTCCAGCACTGGATCGACGTCGGTGAAGTGTCCGACCTGCGGCCGATCGGTCGATGCGAGGCCGCGGATGAACGGGGCGAGCGCGGCGGCCTTGGCACGACGCTCACCCTCGGACAATGCCGCGTAGCCCTCGATCTCGGGCCCGAACGGCTGCGGTCGCCCGTTGGTGGCGATGTAGTCCTCGGCGCCGGCGATGATCTCCAGCGAGTGGGACTCGGCCTCCTCGGAGGTATCCCCCCAGGCGGTGATGCCGTGCCCGCCGAGGATGCAGCCGATGGCCTGCGGGTTGGCCGCCTTGATCGCGGAGATGTCCAGACCGAGCTGAAAACCGGGGCGGCGCCACGGCACCCACACCACCCGATCGCCGAAGATCTTCTGCGTCAATGCCTCACCGTCGACCGATGTGGCGATGGCGATACCGGAGTCGGGGTGCAGATGGTCGACGTGCGTGGCGTCGACAAGCCCGTGCATGGCGGTGTCGATCGACGGCGCGGCACCGCCCTTGCCATGTAGGCAGTAATCGAATGCGGCAACCATCTCGTCTTCACGCTCGATGCCCGGGTACACGTCGGCCAGGGCCCGCAGCCGGTCCAGCCGCAGCACCGCCAGGCCGCTGTCGGTGAGAGTGCCGAGGTCGCCTCCGGAACCCTTGACCCACAACAGGTCTACGTCGTCGCCGGTGACGGGGTCGGTGTCGGTGCCCTTGGCGGAGGTGTTGCCGCCGGCGTAGTTGGTGTTCTTCGGGTCGGCGCCGAGCCGGTTGGATCGCGCGATGAGGGCGGCGACGGTCGGGTGGGTGGTCATGAGGAATCTCCTTGAGGAATCGAAAAGTCTGTGTGTCAGCGTTGAGGAGTCATGCGCCCCAGGAGGACTGGGTGCCGCCGACGCGCTGTTCGGCGATGCGGGCCGCGTGACCCGATGCGGCGTAGGCGGCCATCGGATCGGTGGGCAGTCCGCGCTCGGCGCGACGCCGGGCCAGCAGCGGACGCACATCGGTGTAGAAGGCGTCCATCAGAATTCCGTTGGCGCCGAGCACGTCTCCTGTCTCCTGCGCCGCGGCCAGGGAATCGGTGTCGACGAGCAGCGCCCGCGCTGTCATTTCCTCGACGTTGAGCACCGAACGGATCTGGCCGGGAATCTTTTCCTCCACGTTGTGGCACTGGTCGAGCATGAGCGCCACCGGTGAGCCGAGATCGATCCCGCCGCCGCGGATGACCTCGAACAGAATTCTGAACAGCTGGAACGGATCCGCCGCGCCCACGATGAGGTCGTCGTCGGCGTAGAAGCGGGAGTTGAAGTCGAACGAGCCGAGCCGGCCGAGCCGCAGCAGCTGCGCGACGATGAACTCGATGTTGGTGCCGGGGGCGTGGTGCCCGGTGTCCAGGCAGACCATCGCCCGCTCACCGAGCGCGGTGACGTGCACGTACGAGGTGCCCCAGTCCGGGACATCGGTGACATAGGTGGCGGGCTCGAAGAACTTGTACTCCAACACGAGCCGCTGCTCGTCGCCGATGTGCTGGTAGATGGTCGCCAGCGACTCGGCGAGACGGTCCTGCCGGCCGCGGATGTCACCCTGCCCGGGATAGTTGGTGCCGTCGGCGAGCCAGATCTTCAGGTCACGCGAACCGGTCGCGTTCATCACCTCGATGCACTCGATGTGATGATCGATTGCCTTCTGCCGCACCGTTTTGTCGGTGTGGGTGAGGCTGCCGAACTTGTAGTCGTCGTCCTGGAAGGTGTTCGAGTTGATGGTGCCGAGGCGAACGCCGAGATCCTGGGCGTAGGTGCGGAGTGCGCCGTAGTCATCGACCCTGTCCCACGGGATGTGCAGGGCGACGGTGGGGGCCAGCCCGGTCAGCTCATTGACCTTGGCGGCATCGGCGATCTTCTCGTGGACGGTACGGGGGGTGCCGGGGGTGCCGAACACCTTGAACCGGGTGCCGGAGTTGCCGAAGGCCCAGGAGGGGAGCTCGATCGCAAGGTTGTCGAGTAGGTCGAGATTCGGTGTGGTCATGGTGGTTGTTCCTTGGGTTCAGGTGCCACCCGCGGCGTCGGATTCCTCTACGTCGCCGCGGGTGGCGGATCAGGTGTCGATCACACGGTCAGCCGGGCACCGGTGGTGTCCGCCGACTGGGCCGGGATATCGACTGTGGAGGGGGCGTGCGGCACGGTGGCCGCGTCGGAGACCGGCACTCCGTATCGCTCGACCTCGATCTGCCGCAACGACTTTCCGCGGGTATTGGGGGCCCACACCGCGCCGATGATCAGATGGATGGTCAGCAGGGCCACGAGTAGCGTTGCCACGAAACCCAGGCCGGTGGCCGAGAGCAGCGTCGGGAAGAAGAAGCTGAGCAGGCCGGTGAAGGTGCGGACCACGAAGAACATGACGCCTTGGGCGCTGGCCCGGTACGGGGTGGCGAACAGTTCGCTGGCCCACAGTCCGTAGAACGCCTGCGCACCGATGCCGCTCGACAGGCCCCACAGGACGGCGAAGACAAGCAGGGTCGGCAGGCCGCCGCCGGTGAAGGTCACCAGCACGATCCAGGCGGCGATGCCCAGACCGGCGCCGATGACGAACAGCAGTCGCTGCGACATACGGTCGGCGTACCTCATGAAACCGAAGTAGGTGGCGACGACGGTCAGCGCCCACACGAGCACCTGCAGCAGGTCCTGCTGGACGGTGCTGTCGAGCCCGGCGGTCTCGTACACCCGGGGCATGAAGATGCCGGCCTGTCCGGCGACGGTGTTCCAGAACAGGTAGATGCCGCCGAGGAACAGCAGCGCGGTGATGTTGACCCGCTTGGAGAACAGGCCGCGCAGACCCTGCGCTCCCACAGTCGATTTCATCGATGCGGTCTCGTGTTGGCCCTCTTCCTTCCAGACCTTGGATTCCTGTAGACCCTGCCGGATCCACCAGACGACGGCCGCGACGACGAACAGGTGCAGGAAGATGAGCCTGGATCCGAGGAGACCGAGCGGTGCGAGTGCGGCCGCGAGTGCGAAGCCGATGAGTGGCCCGACGGACCAGGCGAGCTGGGCTGTGCCCACATGTTTGGCTCTCGCGTCGTTCGGTGCCTGCTCAGCGATATACGTCCACGATGCCGGAACACCGGCTCCCACCGCGAGTCCGGTGATCACGAACGCGATGAGCAACATGCCGAAGTTGACGGCGCACGCCGCCAGCAGCACACCGGCCATGTACACCAGCAGGTCGTAGGTGTAGATCGCCTTGCGGCCGAACCGGTCACAGAGCGGTCCGCCGATCGCGGCGCCGACCGCCGCGCCGAAGGCGTTGGAGCTGAGAGCGGCGAGCAAGCCGACGGCGAAGTCGGTGATGCCGAACTCGTCCTGCCAGTAGGTGAGGCTGGTGGCGATCGCGATGATCGACCCCGCCTCGATGTAGTTGGCCATGGCGACAGAGATGGTCGCTCGCCATCCCGTCGTCGACTTGGCTCCGATTTTCATGGTGGTTCCTTCGGGTGTGTGGTTCAGGTGGATGAAAGATGTTGTGGGGGAGTGTGATCAGTCGAGGTGGAAGTACTCGGTGAGCTGATCGCGGACGGTGTCGGGGTTGGCGCCGGAGTCGCCGGGTTCTGCGGGTGCGAAGTAGCCGGCCATCGTTGCCTGCCAGCGGTCGTTGACCGCGGTGGCCTCCATGCGTGCGGTGGCACGGGCGAAGTCGTCGGTTTCGAGGTAGCCGACCACCATGCCGTCGCGTTCCCGGAGGAACAGCGAGTAGTTGTGCCAGCCGGCCTCGCGGAGGGTGTCGAGCATCTCGGGCCACACCGTGGTGTGCGCGGCCAGGTAGTCCTCGACGCGCTCGGGCTTGAGCTGCAGCACGAAGCAGACGCGCTGCGCATCGCCGACGGTGGTCTGGGTGCTCGCCGTGTGTGTCATCTGCTTGCTCCGTTCCTGTGACGCTACTCGGGTTGCGTCGCTCCGGTGATCACAAATTGAAACGTTTCAATTTGTGATGGGAAGCACATTAGGTCAAGGTCGTATGCCGCGTCAAGAGGGGTGCGTTGTAGCGACTGAGGTACTGCAGACGACCCTGGCAGGATGGTCGGGGTGAGCACGGACATCGACTACGCGTACGGGGTGCTGTCGGTTCTGGACGAGGTGGACGGCGTCGCGCATCTTGGCCTGGCCACCAGCGGCGGCGCCACCCCGGACGGGCATGTCGCGCACCCGTACTTCCTGACAGCGTTCGTCGAGTATCCATGGGTTGTCGCCGATGCGCTGCTGATGGTTGCCCGGGTGGCGCGCACACGCTTCTACGTCCCACCGAACTCTCTGGCCGCGATGCTGCGAGCAGCCGACCCTGTTGTCACTGCGACCGCTGAGGGGGTCCGGTTCGAGTCGTTCAGCGCCTGTTGTGGGGTGTACGCGCGACTCGATGTGGACGCAGATGCGCTCGACGCCCGCCATCTCGCGCCGGGCGTCACCAACGTCGACGTGAATCCTCCACTGCGGCAGGCACTTGCCTCACTGCGTCCGGGGGAGCCGCTACGTCTGGACGTCGGCAGCGAATCGCTGACGGTCACCACGTTCGATGCATCGGTGGTCGAGGAGAAGGTGACGCTGCCGAAGCGGTGGCTCAAGGGTTTTGCCGAAACCCAGGTGCTCAGCGTCGGAATGATATTGCGGTACAGCCTCGACAAGATCGATGCGGTCCGCTTCGTGCAGGCATTGCCGAAGAACTCGCCGACGCGCTCGGTCATGTGGGCCGCACCGGCAGTGCGAGGCTTACGGCTGGGCACCCGGCCCACCGCCGGAGCCGTCTGCGTTGCCGGACCCGAACGGCTCCGCGCCCTCGAACCGCTGCTGCGGCATGCCACCGGTCTGAAAGCATATGGGCCAGAATCTGATCGGTCGTCGTCACCCATGGCGAGTGCCTGGGTGTTGGAGGTTCCCGGCGGTCGCATCACCGTGGCACTCTCACCGGAGAAGTCGCGCGGCTTCTCCGGAGAGGGCGCGGTGCTCCCACTCCTCGCAGGCGGAGACGTCGCCGAGGACGCCGACCTGATCTCGGCGTTCCTCGCCTTCGACCCGCGCATCGACCTCGTCCGGCTGGCCACCGCATCGGGTCTGCCGGCCAAACGGGTTGAGGGTGCGCTCGCGGTCCTGGCGTCGTCTGGGCAGGTCGGCTTCGACGTCACGACCGGCCACTACTTCCACCGTCCGCTGCCGGTGAATCCCGATGCGCTCGCGACACTCCACCCGCGGCTGGTCGACGCCCACAAACTCGTCGACGCCGGTGCCGTCACCCCGGCCGCCGACGGACGCGTCACCGTCTCCTCGGGTGGCGTCGACTACACGGTGCGACCATCCGGATCGATCACCGACGCCACCTGCACGTGCCCCTGGCATGCCAAACACCGCGGAACCCGTGGGCCATGCAAACACATCCTGTCCGCTCACATTGTGTCTCAGGGTGATTCATGAACCACGACGACAGCAGCGCAGCGTCGAACCTGTGATGCTTGTCGTGAACTCTGTGACCGTGTCGCCGGCAGGTCTAGTCGGCGAGTAGCTGTTTGGCGTGCCGCGCAGCCAGCGAGGAACCCTTGAAGCCGGTAAGCCATTCTCGCAGAACGGCGTCGTCGGCAACGCGGCCGAGGCGCAGCGATTCGTTGAGGAGGACTTCGAGTAGTTTGCCGATTCCTCGGGTGCTGCGATCGACTTGCGGCAGAAGGGCGCTCAGTACATCGACTACAGCCACTGATCCGGCGGTCGAGATCGATGCGGCGTCGGCCAGCGACGATGCCCATCGGGTGAGGATGCAGGCCGGGACGCACGCGGCCATCGAGGTGGCCGTGTCGGCGGCGGAGTAGCGTCGCGGGACGGCTTCGGTGAACAGTTCTGCTGCGGCGGAACGAACTTCGGCGCGTTTTGCCGACAGCGTGAGGGCGAGTAGCTGCGCGGTGGCGTCGAACCACCGTCCGGGATGACGGCGCAACGCGGTCACGTATCGCTCATCGGAGTAGCGGGCCTCGGACAGGTCGATCCCGTCGTTGGCCGCCCGCAGACCGTACGCCACCACATGCAGGGTCGACGGCGGATGCACGATTGCCAACTCGTCGATCAGCAGCGGATGGAGTTCGTCGCCGAATTGGGCTGAGTGGGAACGGATCAGGCCGGGATTGGAGATGAGTCGGCCCGTGAACCCGGAGGCTCCGCGAACCGCCGGCCACCACGCGGTGCTGGTGCCCTTGTTCTCGCCGGACCCCCACGACCACGTCTTGCTCCGCCATTCCACCGCGATCGAGTCGGTGATGGTGCTACCGGTGTCGCCCGACTCCAGGGCGGTCAGTATGCGCTTGCCGGATACCGACAGTTTTCCGCTGGTACGCAGATCGGCGGCCGCTTCCGCTCGGCCGTCCTCGCCCAGCCGCAGCAGTGCCTGGGTCAGATCGGCCGGGAGCGGTTCAACACCGAGCTCGACGACGGAGCGATACCGCCGAACCAATGCGGTCGGGGCAACCCAGCCCGCTTCGTCGGTGGGTGTGGCCAACAGCGGCCGCCGAGGCTCTGTCCCGGTGGCCATCCGGATGACCTCGTGGATGCGTTCGTCGAAGGCCCCCCATCGCCGCGACCTTCGTTCCGGTGAACGCGGGTGCACAGGAGGCGACGAACGCGTCGGCGTCGAGTAGCTTCGCCTTCTGGACCGCCGCCAGTTGCGAGACCGCCAGCGACACACTCGCACCCATGCGGCTGCCGAGGGTGGCGCACAGGACGTCCTGGTCGCGGGCGGCCTCGTGGGCATTCGATTGCAGTGCCTTGTATGTGCGCGAGTACCAGCCGGCCCGATAGCTCGAATAGTCCCGGTCGAGTGCTTCGAGGCAACTACGCAGCACCCGAGCGCGGTCGAGGGTGCCGTCGCCGCAAAGCTCGACGATGGCGGTGCGCCACGAATCCCGTTGGTAAGTATCGACGTTGGTCAGCGAAACCTCGCCACCCCGCCCGGCCGGATCGAGACCGTCGACGAACACACGGGGCGACGGGTCCTCGACGTCGCGCAGTGCCGTGTACAGGTCGTGAAGTGACGCACCGCCTGCCACGAGCGACGGCAACGCCGCCAGATACGACTGCAGGTTCGGGTAACTCATCACGGCAACCTTAACGGAGATCGCTTGAACCAGGCACGTGGTCCACGCCGCGTGGGGTCAGACGGCGTGCGCGAGCCGCACCAGTTCCTTGACCTCGGCGTCGAATGCGGAGACCAGCTTCTCCGGTTCGGCGACCTGGTCGGCGTCGGCCTTGAAGCCGACCCACACCTGGCCGTTGTAGGTGTAGATGCAGGCGGCGATGGTCTGGTCGCCGGCGGTGGGCGCCCAGGCCAGCATGCCGTCGATGCGGCTGCCACCGAGGTAGCGGGCCTCGCGCGGTCCGGGCACGTTGGTGGTGACGCCGGTGGCCTTGCTTGAGAAGAACCCGACCAGCACCTTTTCGAGTTCTTTCACGGTCAGCCCGATGACGCGGATACCGCTGAACACGATGAACGCCTCGGGTGAGTTCTTGATCGCGTCCATCCGGCGGTGGGTTTCCATCAGCCGCTCGATCGGTTCGCGCAGTCGGGTCGGATATTCGACGACGACCAGCGCGAACTCGTTGCCGAGTTCGGCGGGCGGGGCCTGCCCGGGGGTGCGGACGTTGACCGGCACCATCGTCGGCAGGTCACCGCGGTCGGCGCCGTGTTCTTCGAGGTAGCCGCCGAGCGCCCCGGCCATCGCGCACATCAGTACGTCGTTGACGGTGGTTCCGGTCTTACGGCCGAGCAGTTTGATGTCGGCGAGAGCGAACGGTTGGCACCACACCGCCCGCTTGGATCGTCCGGGCGTGCCGGTGAGCGGCCCCTGCGGCGCCCCCTCGGCGAGCAGGAGTTTGTCGGCGACGTCGCCGGTGCGGGCCACCTGCCGCAGCGCGCCGGTGAGCTGGTCGATGGCACGGATCGCGGCCGTCGGGCCGAACTTCGACGGCACCGACGCGACGGTCCGGGCCGCCGAGGTCAGGATCTCGAGCCCGTGGTCGGCGGCGTCCTGGACCTGGGCGACGAGCGAGGGCTGTGCGTCGACCGGGGTCTCGCCGGCGGCCGGTTCGGCCGGCAGATCGCCGTCGGGGGTGGCCTCGGTGAGCGAGAGCATCACCTCGTTGAGGGCGATGCCGTCGGCGATGCAGTGGTGGATGCGGCTGTAGATGACCGAACCCTTGTGATAGCCGTCGATCAGATGCGCCTGCCACAGCGGTCGCGTCTGTCGCAGCGGGATCTGCATCTGCTCCTCGATGTAGCGCTGCAGCGTCGAGTCCTCGCCGTCGGGGAGGGTGTGCCGGATCAGGTGTTTGCTCAGCAGGAAGTTGGGGTCGTGATTCCAGTGCGGTGAGCCGATCCCGGCGCGCGGGCGCTTGACCCGCTGCCGGAACGACGGATAGGCCTCGACGAGGCGCTTCTGGAACAGTTCGGAGACCCGGTCCCAGTCGGCGGGGCCGTCGAGCACCATCAGGGAGTCGATCACCATCAGATTCTCGGGCGTGTCCATGTTGAGCCAGATGGTGTCCACCGGGCCCATGGTTCGATCCGTCATTTCCCCACCTACTTCGAACTCGACTGGCGCTGGTCACTCTACCCCGGACCCAGCACCCGAATCCACGAATCCCCGGACCGGTGACCTTGGGCCCAATGCTGCTCCCGGTGATCAAAAACCGTTCCCGCTTATCGGATTTCGCGATACCCGATAGGCGGGAAGAGCTTTGCGACGCGGGAACCCGTGAGGTGTCAGCGGGACCACAGGGTGGTGATGTCGATGTCGCCGGCGATGTTCGCCGCGGCGCGGTGGCCCGACAGCAGGGCCGCGGTGACGGTGGCCGGGTCGTCGGTCCAGGTGGCCTCGCCCGCCAGCTGCAGCACGCCGCCGATCGGGGTGGCCAGGTCGTCGTGGTCGGCGGTGGTGGAGCCGGGCAGCATGTAGGCGTACGAACCACGGGAAAACGGATCGTCGTGCCAGTGCGTGACGACTATCGACTCGGGATCGATTGCATCGCTGTAGATCTCACGCAGCGATGCCATCACCGACGTGGCGACCTCGTCGTCGGACCAGGCTCGGATGGCCTGTGCGCACGGTCCGGCCGCGAAGGTCAGCAGCGTCGGCTCGCCGTGCAGCCGGGTCAGGTCGTAGAACGAATGCCACCACACGCCCGCCTCGCCCTGCCTGCGGATCGCGTACACGCCGTCGTCCCAGAACTTCCGCGGGAAGCGCAGGAAGATCTTCTCGAAGTTGTTCATCGCCAACCGATTCAGCGCGCCGGCGACGGGTTCGGGCAGCGGGGGAGTGAACGTGATGGTCCCGGATCGCAGCACCCCGACCGGAACGGTCACCACCGCCGTCGAAGCGCGAAACTCCTTGTCGCCCACCGTGATGGTCACTCTCGAGGTATCCGACGTGACACCCGTGACCACATGTTCGAGCCGGATGTCGAGACCGGCCGCCAGTCGTGCGGCCAGCACGTCGTATCCGTCGGGGAACACCACCTCGTCACCGATGGTCTCGTCGTCGTCGAGCCCGTGCGCGTCGAGATCATCGATCCATACCCCGTACTGTTCCTCGGTCCGGTGCCGCAGAAACTCCCGTACCCGCTCGACCCGCTCGACGGGCCGATCAAGGGACGCCAGCACGGTGTCGGCGGCCTGCCCGTAGCTGGTACCCGACACCGATGACGCGATGGCGTCTGTGAGCATCTCGTCGACACGAGCCAGGTCGTCGACGAACGCGGTCACCTCCGCGTCGGACAGCCGCCGCCCCTCCGGGTCGTAGTACGCGGTCGGCCGGCTGTACGGCTGATAGCTCCCGACGCTGAATTCGACGGTGCGCATACCGAATCCGCGCACGGCATCGTAGAGCGGCGCGTCGTCGATGCCGTGGACCCAGGACGCGCCCAGATCGGTGACCCGGCCGCCGGCACGTTCGGTGACCACCCGCCCGCCGATCCGGTCCCGCGCCTCCAAGACGACGACACGCCACCCCGCGCCGTGCAGCAGCCGCGCTGCCGTCAGCCCCGCGATCCCGGCGCCGACCACGATCACGTCGTACTCACTCATCGACACAGAATGCCCGATTCAGTCGGAGTCGGTATCGAGTATCGGCCACGGCGTCCGGTATGGCCAGCAAGAATACTATTGTGCATATATATGAAAGGGAGTATATATGGACGGGTGACGACGACGGATGTACTGGAAGCAATCATCGATCCCACCCGCCGGCGCATCCTCGACGCGATTCGGGACGGGGAGCGTTCAGTGGGCGAGTTGGTGGAGATCGTCGGCATGCACCAACCGGGTGTATCCAGACATCTGAAAGTGCTCCGCGATGCCGGGCTGGTCGAGGTTCGCAAGGATGCGAACCGCCGGCTGTATCGCCTTCGCCCGGAACCGCTCCGCGAACTCGACGTATGGCTGGAACCCTACCGGCTCGAATGGTCCAACCGTCTCGATTCGCTCGAACGTCACCTCGAACAATCCGCCGCACCGAAGGACAAGTGAGGACCCACATCATGAATACGCAACCGGCCCCAAGCCGATTCGGCACGATCGAACGCACGCCCGACGGCGGACTGATCCGATACGAGCGGCTCCTTCGTTTTCCGATCGGCGACGTCTGGTCGGCGATCACCGAGCCCGCACGCTTGGCCGAGTGGTGGCCACCGTTCGCCACCGAGGTGACAGTCGATCTACGTGTGGGAGGGTCGATCTCGTTTCCCTGGCCCGACGATGATGGCGACGATGACAACGACGGTATGCAGACGTTGTCATTCACCATCTTGCGGCTCGAGCCGCCGAGGCTGCTCGAACACTCCCACACAGGTCCCGGATCGTGGCTGCGGTACGAACTCGAGGAACTACCTGAGGGCGCCGGAACACGCCTGATGGCAACCTATTTCGTGCCTGATCCGGATCTGGCGGTCGAACGCGGTGATATCGTGGGCGCCCACTACGGCCTGGATCGTCTCGAAGCCGCCCTCGCCGGGCAGGCATCTCCGATCGATCGGGACGTGTTCGCGCGGCTGCAGTCGGCCTACGCCGAACGGGGTCTGGCGCGGGTGCCGGACTAGGCTCATAGATCGAGCGGGCCACCCAGGCTCGGGCAGACACAGGAGAAAGCATGACGATCTTCGCCGTCCACTACGACTACGCCCCCGACAAGGCCGCCGTCCGCGACGAGCACAGGCCGCTGCACCGCAAGTGGCTCGGCGAGGCACACGAGGCGGGCACGGTGCTGACGTGCGGCCCGTATCCGGACGGCACCGGCGCCCTCATCCTGATCCGCGCCGAGAGCCTCGACGCCGTCCAGGCGTTTCTGGCCGACGATCCCTTCCACACGCACGACGCGATCGCCGCCGTGCGCATCAACGAATGGACCCAGGTCTACGGGCCGTTCTGACAGGGTCCGGTCACGCCGTCCGTGTCACTTCTCCAGTTCAGGCGACCTCACCCCGTGGGTGTCGGCGCGCTTGGAGCTGATGAGGCTCGCGATCGTCGTGATCACGAGGGTGCCGACGATGATGCTCAGCGACAGCGGGGTGCTCACCTCCGGCACCGACACGTGTTCGCCGCCGTTGATGAACGGCAGGGTGTTCTCGTGCAGGGCGTGCAGTACCAGCTTCACGCCGATGAAGACGAGGATGAACGACAGCCCGTACGACAGGTAGACGAGGCGGTCGAGGAGGCCGCCGAGTAGGAAGTACAGCTGCCGCAGACCCATCAGCGCGAACGCGTTGGCGGTGAACACCAGGTAGGCCTCCTGGGTGAGGCCGTAGATCGCGGGGATGGAGTCGAGGGCGAAGAGCACGTCGGTGAAGCCGATGACGATCAGCACCATCAGCATCGGGGTGGCCAGGCGTTTGCCACCGACACGGGTGAACAGCTTGTCGCCGTCGTACTCGTCGTGGGTGCGCAGGTGCTTTTTCACGAACCGTTCGAGGCGTGATTCGCGGTCTTCCTCATGCTCGACGGGGTCGTCGGATTCGCGGAGCAGTTTGATGGCGGTGACGATCAGGAATGCGCCGAACAGGTAGAACACCCAGCTGTAGGCGTTGATCGCGGCGGCGCCGACGGCGATGAACAGACCACGCAGGACCAGCGCCATTACGATGCCCAGCAGCAGCACTTTCTGCTGATACTCCTTGGGAACGGCGAACTTCGACATGATGATGACGAACACGAACAGGTTGTCCACCGAGAGTGCTTTCTCGGTGACGAAGCCGGCGTAATACTCACCGCCGTAGGTGCCGCCGTATTTCCACCACACGAACCCGCCGAACAGCAGGGCGATGGTGATGTAGACCGCCGACCAGAACCCGGATTCCTTCAGGGTCGGCGCGTGCGGCACCCGGACATGGGCGAAGAAGTCGAAAATGAACAGTCCGAGAATCACGGCGATCGTGATTCCCCAGACGAGCGGGGACACTCCCATGGGCTGATCTCCTCCAGCAGGCGGTCACGGCATAGTGAGCCGTGCGAGTGGCAAGCCAGAGGTCTCTCCCGCCGCTCACCGGTGACGGTGGGCGACCGACGCTTCCGGGACAACCTCTCCTGGCGACGATCGGCGTCGCCGGAGCAGGAAACCGTACTGACGAAAACGTCGCGACCGGGATACTCCCCTCATGGATCTGGTTCAGCATACCGGATCTCGATCAAAATACGCATAACAGACATTTGCGAGTCCGGGGTAGGAGCTTTGGTCGCCTCGCCCGCAGGTCGTGCGCCCGGAACCGGGTCGATACCCGCCGCCCATGGTGGCCTGCCCCGCTAGCATCCACTGGAACGTGTTTCAGTTTGGTGGAGGGTGTGCGATGAAGCGGAGCATGACCAGGTCGCTGGCCGGGCTGGCGTCGGCCATGGCCGTCGCGATCGCCGGTGCGGGTGTTCCGGCACACGCCGCACCCGGATCGTCGGCGCCCACGTCCCAGCCGCTCTCGTGCGTCCCGCTGCTCAGTACCTTTCAGGTGGTGCTGCCGCTGCCGGGGCTGTTCCTGCCGCTGCCCAGCATCAAGGGACTCTCGGAGTTCAGGGACCTGCCGGCCGCGAGACACGTGCAGGGCCTGCCCACCCGCGTCGACTACCGTGACTCGAACCAGGGTTTCAACAGCTACGCCGAGTTCGCGCTGCGGTCCGGCTCCATCTACACCCGCCCCCGTGACTCGGGCGACAGCTGGCGCAAGGTGACCACCCCCGGCTGCCTCGACCGTCGCGTCGTCGCGATCTCGGTCGACAGCAACATGCTCGTCGCGCTCGACCGCAACGGCTGGATCTACTCGATGGACAACGTGCTGTCGGGTCCGCTGCTGTGGAACTGGACACGGCTGTTCGGTTCGCCCATCTGGTTCTGGCCCGGGGTGCAGGTCCCCGGCCAGGGGCGGGCCCGGCACAAGTGGGCGATCAGCCACCGCATGTCCACGAGCTTCGTCGACGCCCGCGGCTTCACCCATCCGACGACGGCCGGCCTGGTGCAGTTGATCAGCCTCACCGGCGGCGGCACCCGCATCGTGTACCAGGATCCGTGGTTGCCCGCCGACCACAGCTACGAGATCGGCGGCCCGCTCGGCGGACGCTTCGTCTCGGAGTCGGTGTCATCGTCGGGATCGGTCACGTTCGTGATGAACAAGTACGGCGACATGTACACGCGCAAATACGATCTCGACCTCGCCGGTTCCAACGAGATCCCGGGCCGGTACACGTGGCAGCTCCAGCGCCGCGACAAGCCTTCGGCCCCGGACCAATTGCAGGAACGTTTCAACCCGGCGTTCGCCGCGATCTCGCTGCCCGCCCAGGAGTGGCAGCACGTCCCCAAGATTCCCGGCGAGGTGACCTCGCGCATCTCGATCAGTGTCTCCGGCCCCCGGATGGAGGACCGCGAACTCCGCGTCGAGGGACGCAAGAACGGACGAACCGGCTTCTGGCACAAGGGATTGTCGGAGACGTCCTGGAGGTTCACCGACACCGGCGGAGCGCTTGCCGACCCGATCCTGACCGACGCGAATCCCGCTGTCGACCAATCGAGGTCGACGCTGGTGGCACCCACCGGCATCACCTTTGCCGGTCGCCTGCCCGGTGGCTGGCGGGCCCGCACCGACGACTTCGACTGGGCGCAGACCTCGCACACGGTCACCCTCACCGGACCGTCCGGCACGACGTACCGGGTGACGATGCACACCACCGACGGCCTGCGTCTCATTCCCCGCGGACCGGGTCTGGACAACAACCCGCGCACTCTCGCGGGCGCCCTCGACGTCCGGTCCGCGCAACCGGATCGGTCGCCGGAACTCGCCGGGTTCGTCCGCACGACGCTGTCGGGCCGCCAGATCTTCGAGATCAGCGTCCAGCTCACCCGGTCCCGGCTGACGGTGTCCCCGGCGGGCCTGCTGACCCGGCCGCTGGGCACCTGGACGAGGTCACGGTGACGCGGCGTGGAATGTGAGCGGCGACACGGTGGTTGTTCCGGTATGGCTGAGAACATCTTCGACCCCCGTGACCTGATCGCCGCAACCAAGATCGGCATCCTGGCTACCCTCAAATCCAGTGGCCTGCCACAACTGTCGCCGGTGACCGCGGTCTACGACCGCGACGCCGACATCATCTACGTCTCCATGACCGACGACCGCGCCAAAACCAAGAACCTGCGCCGCGACCCCCGCGCCGCGATCGAGTTCACCGGCCCCGACGGCTACACCTGGGCGACAGCGGAAGGCGCCGTCGAGTTGATCGGCCCCGGCACCGACCCCGACGGTCCGGAAGCCGACGCCCTCGTCGACTACTACAGGCGCGGCGCCGGCGAACACCCCGACTGGGCCGAGTACCGGCAGGTGATGGTCGATGACCGGCGCGTGCTGATGGTGCTGCGCGTCGGCCACGTGTACGGCGCCAAGCTCCGCTGACCTCCGCACCCGCCGACGTCGGCGAATTAATTCAGTTGTGCAACACCGTGGTCGGTGGGAGAGTTCTCCCTCGGATGTACGGCGTGAAGCGGTCCGGCCGGGTTACCGCAACCGGGTTCCGCGCGTTACTCGCCGCACAGCCGCCACTGGTAACGGCCTGACACGCCCGAGGTTCGACTCCTCTCTCCCTGAAACGCACCGCCCCCGGGACCCCGGGGCGCGGCGGTCCTGCGGTGCCCGGATTCTTCGCCGGTCACCCCACCGCCGCACTCTGCCCGCGGGCGGTGCCCCAGGACTTCATCGACACAACTGAACCGAACCGGACGTCGCGCACGAAAAGGAGGAATCGCCATGTCCCTGATCAACACCCGCCGGGTGGTCAACCCCGGTGAGACCGTCCTTGAGTACCGCGACGGAAAGCTCGCCCGCGTCCTGTCGCCAGGCGTCTACCGCGAGCGCCGCCGGGCCGCCTACACCACCGTCGACACCCGCGAGCGGATCGTTCCGGTTGCGCTGCAAGAGATCCTGACCTCCGACGGGGTGCCGGTGCGGGTCTCGCTGTCGATCACGCTCGCCGTGGCCGATGCCGTGCTGAACACCGAGCGGTCCGGCGAGCCGGTCGCCGTCGTCTACCTGGCGACGCAGATCGCGCTGCGCACCGCCTGCGCGTCGGTCACCGCCGACGAACTCATCGGCCGCACAGACGTTCTCGACGTCGGCACGCTGATGACGGCCGCTGCCACCGCCGGTGAGCGGGTCGGCATCGAGGTGCGTTCGGTCGCGGTCCGCGACGTCGTGCTGCCGCACGAGATCCGTACCGCAGCCATGGAACTCATCACGGCCAAGGTCCGCGGTCAGGCGAAGCTGGAGGCCGCCCGCGCCGAGACCGCCGCTCTGCGCAGCATGGCGAACGCCGGCCGGCTGCTCGACGCGCACCCCGCGCTCGCCCAGCTCCGGATGGTCCAGGAGGTGCCCTACGGTACCAAGGTCGTCCTCGCCGTCGGCGCCCCCGACACCCCGGCCGACGACTGACCGCTCCCGCGTCGACAACTTCGTCCCGCTTATCGGATATCGCACCATCCGATAAGCGGGACGAAGTTCGCGTCGCGGGAACGGACACAGAGCGGCGCTGCTAGGTTGGCTCCCATGCCGGAGATCGCCAAGTCTGTGAACGACCTGTTCCTCAACCCTCGCACCTACGATCCGTCCCAGTTCGACGCCGAGACCGCCCGCCTGCTGCGCGCGACCATCGACTACTTCGAGGGCGTCGGCAAAACGGAACTGCTGCGCCGCGACCACGACGCCGAGTGGGTCACCGACTACCTGGACTTCGTCAAACGGGAGAAGCTCTTCTCCACGTTCCTGACCAGGGCAGATTACGCGGACGGCGACGAGAACCGGCGCTGGGACACTTCCCGCAACGCCGCACTCAGCGAGATCTTCGGCTTCTACGGCCTGGCCTACTGGTACGCCGAGCAGGTCACCATCCTGGGCCTCGGGCCGATCTGGATGAGCGACAACGAGGAGGCCAAGCGCAAGGCCGCCGCCCAGCTCGCCGACGGCGGCGTGATGGCGTTCGGGCTGTCCGAGCGCGCGCACGGCGCCGACGTGTACAGCACCGACATGCTGCTCACTCCCAATTCCGACGGTGGGTTCACCGCGAACGGCACCAAGTACTACATCGGCAACGGCAACGTGGCCGGCATGGTGTCGGTGTTCGGCCGCCGCACCGACGTCGACGGCCCCGAGGGCTATGTGTTCTTCGTGGCCGACAGCCGGCGCCCCGACTACCACCTCATCGACAACGTCACCCACGGCCAGATGTACGTGAGCACGTTCTCGCTGGAGAACTACGCGGTCACCGACGCCGATATCCTGCACACCGGCCCGCAGGCCTTCGCCGCCGCGCTCAACACCGTCAACATCGGCAAGTTCAACCTGTGCAGCGGCTCGGTGGGCATGGTGGAGCATTCGTTCTACGAGGCGATCACCCACGCGCACAACAGGATTCTGTATGGCCACCCGGTCACCGACTTCTCGCACGTGCAGGGCAACTTTGTGGAGGCCTTCGCCCGCATCGCCGCGATGAAGCTGTTCAGCAACCGCGCCATCGACTACTTCCGCAGCGCGAGCCTCGACGACCGTCGCTACCTGCTGTTCAACCCGATGACCAAGTCCAAGGTCACCTCCGAGGGCGAGAAGGTGATGACGCTGCTGCTCGACGTCATCGCCGCCAAGGGTTACGAGAAGTCGACGTACTTCCATCAGGCCAACCACTACATCGGCTGGCTGCCGCGGCTGGAGGGAACGGTGCACGTCAACGTGTCCCAGATCCTCAAGTTCATGCCCAACTACTTCTTCAGTCCCACCGAGTACCCGGAGATCGGCACTCGCACCGACGCCGTCGACGACGGGTTCTTCTGGGAGCAGGGCCCGGTCGGTGGTACCGGGAAGATCCGGTTCGCCGACTGGACCAAGCCGTACGAGGAGTACACCCACCTGCCGAACGTCGCGGTGTTCTACGAGCAGGCCAAGGCGCTCAAGCAGCTGCTCACCACCGCCGGGCCGTCCGCCGACCAGCAGAAGGATCTCGACTTCCTGCTCACCATCGGCCACCTGTTCTCGCTGGTCGTCTACGGTCAGCTCGTCCTGGAGCAGGCCAAGATCCTGGATCTCGATCCGGCTCTGGTCGACCAGATCTTCGTGACCTCGGTGCGTGATTTCTCCGCGTACGCGGTCACCCTGCACGGTTCGACCGCCGCCACCGAGGCGCAGCAGCAGTGGGCGCTCGGCGCGGTCCGCGCCCCGCACGTCGACGATGAGCGTTTCGGCCTCGTCTGGGACATGGTCGTCTCGTTCGATGGCGCCTACGAGATGCCTGCCTGACCCTCCGGGGATTGATCAACTAATCGGAATCCAGGTGTCACCTAGTGGCACCTGGATTCCGATTAGTTTGTGTTCAGCCGACTTTCGCACCGGTGCGGTAGGCGAGGTCGTCGCGGTTGGCCGACATCGCGCCGAAGAACACGTCGATCAGATTGCTGAGGTGGTTCGGCACGAACGGTATCGCGACCATGTCGATTTCCTGCCAGATGTCCCGCTCGCGCAGTGACCACTTGACGAAGTAGCCGCGGCGGTTGAGGATTCCGATCTCCACCTCACTCGCACGCCGCGAGTACACGCCATGTGCGACCCGCGCCGAGATGCTGATCGCGGGGCTGTTCGGATGCGCGCGCACCCACACTGCCTGACCCATGTGCGACAGCACGAAGTCGCCGTCGTCATCGAGGACCGGCATCTCGCCGAACTTCTCCTCCAGCGCCTCGCCGACGAATCGCTTCAGTTCCTGGCAGTCCTCGGCGATGCGGACCACCGCGGCCGGCGCCTGGGCGCCGTCTCGCGCGGTGTTGTTGAACTCGCGCCACAGATCGTCGGCGCCTTCTCGCGGCGACCGTTCACCGCGCTTGTCGATGTCGCTCATATCGACCTCCTTTAGCTCTTCAAAATCACTAAATGAAGTTTAGCATGCCACTCGCGCTAAAGCCACCCGATTTATCGTCGCTCAGGCGACTTCGCGCCGGTGCGGTGCGTCAGGACAGTGAGCAGAGGCTGGTAGAGCAACTGCCTGCGCGGGTGAGGTCGACAGACTGGCTGCGATTCTCCACTCCGGCGCCGTGCAGCCTGTTCTTCGAGGGGAACGACACCCGCCACTTGTTGCGTGAGTCGCATCCGGTGCCCGATGTCCGGGTGAACTGCACCAGGATGGTGTTACGACTACGCGAGATCTCCCGCCATGTCCCGGCGCACTTGCCGGGGACGTTGATCGAACCGCGAAGTGGCTTCGACCGGGAGATGTTCAGCGTGGTGGGCGGGGTACCCGCGTTGCCCCAGTCGAGGTTGCCCGACCAGGTGCCGGTCAGATTGGTGGGCACTGCCGCATCGGCCGTAGGCGCGGCGACCACGAGGCCTCCGAGCGTCAGGACCGAGGCGGCCAGCACCGAACCTACACGTGTATTCACTGTCTTTCCCCTGTCTCCATTGCGCCGTCGGCGGGCAACTGCGTGACTTTGCCTGGCTTTCCTGCTTCATTAGTATCGCGAAAGTCCCTGATCGGAGGACGAATGGGCACTTCAGCAATCTCGGCCGGGCAAGACGTGTTCAGTGTGCGCATCGCCGTCCCACCTGCGGATCGCCGATGCCGAGCCGTGCGGCTCCGCGGACGGCAGCAGGGCGAGCGCGGTGCCCACCTGTTCGGCGGTCATTCTGCGTGCCAGGGTGATGTGCGGTGTCCACTCGCCCGGCAGCCCGTGTGCGAACGGGTCGTCGACGGCGGCCAGCCGCAGCGTCGCCGCGTGGATCGACAGCAACTCCGACGACGCGACGACCAGGCGCGCCAGTACGAACCGGTTGTGCCCGCCGAACACGACGAGACCGCCGAGGCGGACAGGTACCGGCAGCCGCATCGCGAGCGGAACCAGCGCGGCGTCAACTGAGGATGAAATCGACGGGGCGGCAACCAGGGTCACATGCGGCCGGTTGGTCGGTGCGGCCACGTTCGCACGACTGGGCAGCCCGGCCTCGGCGAGCGTCCGCCACTGGGCGCGGATGATGCCGTCGAGCGCGTCGTCGACGAGCAGTTCCAGCGAGTGTGCCACCCTGACGAGGGTATCGGGCTCAGCGGTCGGCGTTCTCGAGAACGCGCAACGCCACCTCGACGTCCAGCCGGTCCTCGCTGATCTCCCGGCCCCGGCGTTCGATGGCCCGGTGGACCCGGTATTTGACCGAATTGGGGTGTAGCAGCAGCTCTTCGGCGGTGGCCTTGTAGCTGCCGCCGGTCCGCAGGAACACCTGCAGTGTGGCCCGCATCCGGGCGTCGGGTTCGGTGTCCGATGCCAGCGGGCCGAGGATCGTCTCGGCCCAGCTCCGCGCGGCGTGCTCGTCGTTGCGCACCAGCGCGGTCAGCATCACCCCTGGATCGGCGGCGTGCAGCACGGCGCGGGTGCCGGCGACCCGGCGCAGCGCCATCGCCTCCCGATGCGACCGGCGGAATCCGGAAAGTCCGGATTGCACTGTGCCGAAAGTGAATCGGGGACCATCCTGCTGTTCGGCCAGGTGCACGGCGGCTTCCCGGATGCGGGGCACGATCGCGTAGTCGGTGACCGGCAGCCAGCCCCAGGCGGCGTGGTGGTCGGCCGCGACGAGGAGCGGGCTGTCGACGATGGAGGCGAAAGCGCGGATCAGGGCCGCCGGCAGATTGGTGGCATCGGCGATGACCTCCTCGGGATACCACGCCGTCAGCGCCAGGTGAACCCCACGCAGTCGGTAGCCGATCTCCACGCCCGCGGCATCCTGATCGACATCGTCATCGTCGGCGAGGAGTTCGCGGACGCGGACGGTCCGGGCACCCGACCGGCCCTGAATCCACAGGTCCCGTTCCACCTCGTACGCGTCGATGACCCGCTCGGTGACCGCGTCGACCTGCTTCAGTGACCACAGGGTCACCCATTCATGCGCCAGGAGTTTCAGTTCGTCGCTCGACGACATGGTGCGCAGGTGGGTCAGTATCGCGGGCAGCATCACCGCCTGCCCGAGCCGGTACGCCCGGACCAGGGCGGTGACCGGCAGGCCGCGCTGAGCCAGCCACCGGGTGTATTCGAGTGCGGCGTGCGGAAGCCCGGTGTCCGTCGGCGGCACATCCTCGTCCAGGGCGTGCAGGACGCTGTCGATGTTGGCGCGCACGCTCGCCGACAAAGGCCCGGGGTCCCGGCTCCCGGCCAATTCCGGCAATTCGGCTACGATCCGCGCCGTCACCTCGGCGGCCGTTGCCGCGGGATCCATTGCGGCAGCGGCGGTCAGCACTGAATCTTTCACCGCAGCCCGGTCGGCATGGTCCACGTCCACAGCCTAGATCTTCGCCGCAACGGTGTTCGCGGTTCTCGTCTTCCCGGGACGAAAAGGGGGGCGGGTCTTTGTCGCCGCGAGACAATGTGATTCACCTCACATGTGCTTACGCTTGTCGATTGCCGAACCCGTTTCTGACCAAGGAGCCCAGGTGACCTACGCATCCCTGCCCGATCAACGCGCCGTCGCAGCACCCCACGCGCCGGCCGTCGCCGACGACACCCTCGACCTGGACAACACCGCGTTCGCCGACGCCGTCCGCCGTGCGGCGGCGACGCTGCGTGCCGCCGGGGTGGGTCGGGGTGACGTCGTCGCCATCAAGCTCCCGAACACGGCGGTGCTGGTGGTGGCGATGTTCGCGGCCTGGCGCCTGGGAGCCGCGGCCACCCCGATCAACCCGAGCCTGACCACGGCCGAGGTCGAGTATCAGATCTCCGATGCCGGCGCCAAGGTGCTCGTCAGTTCCGACGGTGCGGGGACGAGCGTTCCCGTGCTGGAGGCCGACAGCCTCACCGCGGCCGAGCCCGATGGCGGCGAACCGGAGGCCGAACCCACGGATGTGGCTCTGCTGATCTACACCTCGGGGACCACCGGCCGCCCCAAGGGCGTGGTCCTCGCACACGCCAATCTGGTCAGCATGGTGTCGACGAACGCGTCGAGCTCGGACATGTCCGAGTCCGATCACAGCCTGCTCATCCTGCCGCTGTTCCATGTGAACGCGATCATCGTGAGCGTGCTCGGCCCGCTCGCCTACGAGGGCTGCGTGACCATCGCCGGCCGCTTCGATCCGCGCACCTTCTTCGATCGTCTCGAATCCAGTGGTGCCACGTACTTTTCGGCCGTCCCGACCATCTACACGATGCTGCTGGGGCTGCCGCCGGAGGTCAAGCCGGACACCTCGAAGGTCCGCTTCGCCGTGTGCGGCGCGGCCCCGGCCAGCGTCGAACTCCTCGAAGGCTTCGAAAAGCGTTACGGCATACCGCTGATCGAGGGCTACGGCCTGTCCGAATGCACCTGCAGCGCCACCTGTAACCCGCTCGACGGGGTCCGCAAGGTCGGCTCGGTCGGACCCGCGCTGCCCGGGGTGGAGATCAAGATCGTCGACCGTGACGGCCGGGAATGCCCGACGGGTGAGCCCGGGGAGGTGCTGCTGCGCGGCGAGAACGTCATGCGCGGCTACCTGAACCGGCCCGAGGAGAACGAGAAGACCCTCGTCGACGGGTGGCTCCGCACCGGCGACGTGGGCTACCTCGACGAGGACGCCTACCTGTTCCTGGTGGACCGGGCCAAGGACATGATCATCCGGGGCGGCGAGAACATCTATCCCAAGGAGATCGAGACCGTTGTCTACGGTGTGCCCGGGGTCGCCGAGGCCGCGGTGATCGGCCGTCCCGACGACAAGTACGGCGAGGTCCCGGTCCTGTACGTCTCCGCCCATCCCGGGGCCGAGCTGACCACCGCGGCGATCGCCGAACACGTGGGCACACAACTGGCGAAATACAAGCGGCCGGTGGACATCATCATCACCGACACCCTGCCGAAGAACCCCGTCGGCAAACTCGACAAACCCACCCTGCGCCGCATCGACCAGTCCGCCTGAACCGCTGTGTTCACCTGTCCTAAGGACGAAATGTCATGGGATTCACCACACCTGATCTTCCCGAAGTAGATCCCGAGCAGTACATGGCGCTGCCGCTGAAGGAGCGGCTGGCGATATCGACCCACCGGTGGGTCGACCACGGCTTCGGGACCGCGAAGATCATGTTCATCATCTACCCGGCAAAGCTGGTGCTGTTCTACGCTCTTCCGGGCATCGTCATCGCCACCCTCACCTCCGGTCTGCGGTTCTGGGAGGTGGGTTCCTGGTGGGATCAGCCGATCATGTACCAGAAGCTGGTCATCTGGACGATGTTCCTGGAGACGCTGAATCTGGCCGGTGCGTGGGGGCCGCTGACCAACAAGTTCAAACCGTGGACCGGGGGTTTCCGGTTCTGGGCACGGACCGGCACCATCCGGTTGCGGCCCTGGACCTGGGTGCCCGGCACCGCCGGCACCACGCGCACCCCGCTCGACGTCGGTGTGTACTTCCTCTTCCTCATCTCGCTGGTGGTGGCACTGGTGATGCCTGGTGGGGAAGTAGAGGATTCGGCACCCTATGACCTTATCGACCCCAAGCTGCTGATCGCGCCGCTCGTGCTGATCTGCCTGATCGGCCTACGGGACAAGGTGGTGTTCCTGGCCTCACGCGCCGAACAGTACGTGCCCGCGTTGCTGATCTTCGCGCTCCTGCCGTACGCCTCGTTCGCGACGATGATCGTCGGCGGGAAACTGCTCATCGTCGTGGTGTGGGTGGGTGCGGGTCTGTCCAAGGTGGGGCTGCACTTCATCAACGTCATCCCGGTGATGGTGTCCAACAGCCCGATGCTGCCGTGGAAGTCGTTGAAGCGGGCCAACTATCGCAACAATCCGGACGATCTGCTGCCTTCGGGGCTGGCCCGTTTCATGTCCGATGTGCTGGGTGCGATCGGTGAGATCGTGGTGCCGATCATCCTGCTGTTCTCGGTGAACCGCACGCTCACGATCGTCGGTGTGGTGTTCATGGTCTGCTACCACCTGTTCATCATCTCCACCTTCCCGCTGGCCGTGCCGCTGGAATGGAACCTGCTCTTCATCTACATCTCGATCATCCTGTTCGCGGGATTCCCCGCCGGGGACGGGTATTCGGTGGTGGACATGAATCCGCCGTGGCTGGTCCTGGTGATCTTCGCGCTGATGGCATTCTTCCCGATCCTCGGCAACTTCCGCCCGGACAAGGTGTCGTTCCTGCCCTCGCTGCGTCAGTACGCCGGCAACTGGGCGGTCGGATTGTGGGCGTTCAAACCCGGTGCCGAGGAAAAGATCAACCGGCTGACCAAGCGGCCCATCGCCCCCATCATCGACCAGCTGGAAGGTATCGGTATTCCACGGGAGTGGGCAGAGGTGATGAGCGACTTCGGGTTGGCCTGGCGGGCGATGCACAGTCAGGGGCGCGGCGTGTACTCGACGATGCTGCGTTTTGTCCCGGACATCGATCAGCGCAGGCTCCGCGAGGGCGAGGTCATGGCGGGTATCTGTATCGGATTCAACTTCGGCGACGGACATCTGCATGACGAGAACATGATCGCGGCGGTTCAGGAACAGGTACAGTTCGACCCGGGCGATGTGATGATCGTGTGGGCCGAGTCGCAGCCGATCACCCGGTTCGAGCAGGACTTCAAGATCATCGACCCGGCGGTGGGTGTGCTCGCGAAAGGCAGGTGGAGCGTGCGTGATTGCGTGACAACACAGCCGTGGCTGCCCGACGGGCCGATCCCGCTGAACATCACCTGGACATCCGATCCGCAGCGGTTCCCGCTCGGGGTCTCGTGAGGCCGGGGTTCTGGTGAGTAACGCCGTCGTCGTCGGCGGTGGGCCCAACGGGCTCGCCGCCGCGATCACCCTGGCCCGCGGTGGCCTGGACGTCACTGTGCTCGAGGCGGCCGACACCGTCGGCGGTGGTCTGCGGTCCTTCGAGGCGATCGTGCCCGGACTGGTCCACGACCATTGCGCCGCCATCCACCCGATGGCGGTCGGATCCCCCTTCCTGGCCACCCTCGACACCGAGAAGCTCGGATTACGTTGGCTCTCAGCCGAACTCGACTGCGCACACCCACTTGACGACGGCAGCGCCGGGGTGCTCCATCGCGGTGTCGACGCCACCGCCGCCGGGATGGGCGCCGACGGCGGTGTGTGGCGGGCGCTGTTCGGCCGCCCGGTCCGCAAGTTCGACGTCCTCGGCCCGATGGTGATGGATTCGCTGATCAAGGTGCCGCGGCATCCGCTGGAACTGGGCAGGTTCGGGATGCCGACCCTGCTGCCGGCCTCGGTGTTGGCCCGGTTCTTCCGCACCCCGCAGGCCCGTGCTCTGTGGGGCGGAGTCGCCGCCCACACCTTCCGGCCGCTGAACCAGCCGCTCACGTCGGCGATCGGGCTCGGCATCATGTCCGCCGGCCACCGGTTCGGGTGGCAGGTGGCCGAGGGCGGATCGGGGCGCATCGCCGACGCGATGGAAAAGGCACTGCTCGAACTCGGCGGGAAGATCGAGACCGGTGTCCGCGTCTCGTCGATCGCCGACCTGCCGCCGGCGGACGTGACGATGTTCGACCTCGATCCGGGTGCGGTGGCCACGATCTGCGGTGACCGGCTGCCGGACAGGGTGTCGCGGCAACTGCGCCGATTCCGCCACGGACCCGGCGCCTTCAAGGTGGATTTCGCTGTGCGCGAGGGTATCCCGTGGACCAACCCGGATGCCCGTCGCTCCGGGACCGTGCATCTGGGCGGCGACTTCGCCGAGGTCGCGGCGACTGAACGGGCCATCCAGGATGGCAGGATGCCGCATCGTCCGTTCGTGCTGGTCGGGCAGCAGTATCTGGCCGACCCCGGCCGCAGCGTCGGGGACATCCATCCGGTGTGGTCGTACGCGCACGTCCCCAACGGCTATCGGGGCGACGCCACCGAGGCGATCATCGGCCAGATCGAACGCTTCGCTCCCGGCTTCCGCGAGCGCATCGTCGGGTACGAGGTGTGCTCCACCACCGACATGCCCGGCTACAACAGCAACTACATCGGCGGGGATATCAACACCGGGTCCAAGGACGCGATACAGCTGATGTTCGGTCCCCGGCTGACGGTGCACCCCTACGACCTCGGCGTCCCCGGCCTGTACCTGTGCTCGGCGGCCACCCCGCCCGGCCCGGGCGGGCACGGGATGTGCGGCTTCCACGCCGCCGAGCGCGCCCTACGCAAGCTATCCGTCTAATCGGAGTCCTGGTGCTCGTATATGGCACCAGGACTCCGATTTATTCTGTGGTCAAGCCACTTTCGTACCAACGCCGCGGTTACCGCTGTGCGGCGATCCGACCGAGTGCCTCGTCGAATGCCGAGTTGGGGTTCACCCGAGGCAGTACGCCACGCACCGCGGAGGTGGCCTCGGCCAGGCCGAAGCCCCGTTCCAGCGCGTATGCGATGCCGACAGTCGGGGTCCGGCGATGTGCGGCGACGCAGTGAACCAGCACAATCTGACCTTCATCCCGCAGTGCTGCAACGGTTTCCGCGGCATCCTGGAGGATGAAGTCGAGATTCGGATTCGCGGAAGCTGCGGCACTGTCGAGCAGCCGGAAGGTGATGTGCTCGACACCCGCCGGCACCTGCTCGGTGCCCACCCGGCACAGGCTGATCACCGCGGTGACGCCGTCGGGCAGGTTGTCGAGCGCGTCGAGGTCGCCCAGCCACACACCGTCGTCGTATGGGTGACGTGCGAGGGCGCCCATGGTGCCCGCATCCTTCATCCGCGACTTATTCGGCCACACACCGGCTTTCGGACCACCGTCGACGGTGGTCTGGGCGGCGTGCACCAGATCCTCACCGGTCTTGCCGGGGTACCCGTGCAGGATACGGCGCCACTTAGCGGGGATCGCCGAAGCGCCCCATTTGGCGCCGATCAGCGCGCCGGCGATCGCGGCGACGGTGTCGGTGTCGTCGCCGATGCGGATCGCGGTGTTCAGCGTCTCGGCGAAGCCGTCGGCGTGAACGATCGCCGACCAGGCCGCCTGCAGCGCGCTGACCACCCAGCCGTTCGGGTTGAACCGCTTGGGGTCGGAGGCCTCGGCTTCGTCGATCCGCTCGGTCCAGTACGCCACCGCCTCGTCGTCGAGGTAGCGCAGGCCGTCGCGCAGATCCAGCACGTCGTCGACGATCGCGCGGCGGATGGCCAGCGACCACAGCACGCACGCCTCCTGTGCCCGCGGGTCGAAGTGCGTCAGCGCGCTGATGCCGCGGGCGGCCTCCACGACGGCGTCGGGGTCATCGAGGTATGGCAGCGCGACGGGCGCGGTCCGCATCAGCGATCCGTTGCCGGCGGTGCGCCCGGTGTGCTCGTGCAGGCGCCGCGATGCAGCGGTCAGCGCCTCGGCGGTCGGGTCGGGGCCGATGCCACCGAGGACGCGGCTGGTCTGGATGCCGATGTCCGCCGGACCCGACTCCTGCCAGGTGCGGAAGTTCCGCCCGATTGCGGTCAGCGCGGCCTCGGACCGCAGATCCTGACCCGTCGCGGCGACGTCGAGAATGCACCACGCCATCGTGGTGTCGTCGGTCCATTCGCCGGGGGCGAAATTGCCCAGCCCGCCGCCGATCATCTGCGGCTGCGTCGCATCGCCCAGTGCCGGCCTGAACTCGTAGCCCGCACCCAGTGCGTCGCCGATGGCCGATCCCAGGACCGCACCGCATGCGCGGTCGGTCTGCGCTGAATTCAGCTTCATGCCGAACTCCCTTCTGTCACGCCTGGATTCTTTAGCTCTCCAAGCTCGCTAAAGAAAAGTTAGCATGTGAAGTGCGCTAATGTAAAGGCCATGCCTGACAGCGACCTCGAAAACTATCCACGACCTGGTGTTACGGTCGATCTCGCGATCCTGGTGCTCCGTGGCGCCGCCACCCCGGCGCCCGAGCTCTGCGTCTTGATCCAGGGCCGCACCAACCCCGACGGCCGAGCTCTGCCCGGTGGCTTCATGCGCGAACGCGCCACCGTCGCCGAGACCGTCGACGACGTGTTCGTCCGTAAGCTCGGGGTGACACGCGGCCGGAAGACGCAGCCTCGCCTGCTGAAACTGTTCGATGACCCGAACCGCGACGACCGCACCTGGGCGATCTCGGCCGCCCACTCGGTGTCGATGTGGGAAACCGACCTCGGCTCCGCACGCCGTGACCTGGTACCCGTCGACGCCGACGGCCGGCTCGCGGGGGAGGGGCCGCTGCTGTTCGACCACGACGAGATCGTCGCCGCCGCGGTCGCGGGCCTACGCGAACGCTACGAATTCCGGCACCGCTACGCCGACACCCTCCCCGATCCCGACGGCTTCTTGCCCCAGCCGTTCACCCTGCATCAGCTCCGTAAGGTCCACGAGGCCGTCGTCGGCACTCCGATGCACAAGGACAACTTCAACCGCCGCATGAAACCGTTCCTGGAACCGGTGCTCCACAACGGCGAACCGGTCCTCTCCGAAGGCGACCGAGGTCGCCCCGCCACCCTCTACACCCGGGCCTGACGCCTCCCGCGCCTCACACTTCGTCCCGCGAATCCGATATCGCGACATCCAATTCGCGGGACGAAATCTGCGACGCGGGAATGTGTGGATGTGTGGATGTGCCGAAGTCAACCACGCTGTTACGACACCGCTTGCGGACCCGACCTGTAGCCCTCGAGTTCGGCGATCTGTTGGTCCATGGCCGGCTTCAGGTGGTCGAGAAGGTCGTGCCACCCGGCGTCCATGTCGGCAGTCCACTCGCCGCCCAGTCCGTCGCGGATGGTGTCGCGGATCATTTCGAACATGTCAAACATCATGTCCCTGCTGACATCCCATGCCAGATGGTCGGTGATCCAGAAGATGGAGTGTTGGGCGGAGGTGGTGTGGTCGGCGAGGTCGGAGATCATCATGAGCACCGACGACATCATTCGTTCCTCGGTGGGCCGGTCGTGGGCGAACATTTCCTCGGCCTCCGGGTACTTGGCGAAGAAGCGCTGGTAGATCGCCGCCGTGGGTTCGCCGACGTGTTCGCCATAGAGTTCAAGTGAACTGAGCACCGCGGTGTCACCGGTGTCGAGCTGCTGCACGGCCGTCCTCCGTAAATTGGTATTCAATATTCCGAATAATTCCACTCGGCGCCGTCACGAACAATGGCCGGGCCAAGGAAGGCGACTTTGGTCCCGGGTGCTCCCGCACGGCCAGGCGGGATCCCGGTCGGGGAAGTTCACGCGTACTCGTCGACGTACTCCTGGCCGGCGAGGATCACTATGCGCTGCATCAGCAGGTCGGTGGCCTCGCGGATTCCGGCGTCGGTGGTGACTGGCCGGCCGATGACGATGTCGACGCGGCCTGGTCGGAGCAGGCGTTTGCCGGGCGGGTTCACCGCGGCGGTGCCCCGGATTCCTACCGGTATCACCGGAACGCCGGTTCGTTCGGCGACGCGCATAACGCCGGTTCGCGCCCGGTGGGCGACGCCGTCGCGGGAACGGGTGCCCTCGGGATGGATGGCCCAGACGCCGCCGGCGTCGAGAATCCGGCATGCGGTGTCGAGGGATGATTGCGCCGCGCCCGCGCCGCCCCTGTCGATCGGGATCTGGCCCGACGCGGAGAAGAACCAGCGCTGCACGGCGCTCCGAAGCCCGGTTCCCTCGAAGTATTCGCGTTTGGCGACGAATGTCAGGCGCCGCGGCAGCACGAGGCACAGGATCAGCGAGTCGATCATCGCCAGGTGATTGGCCGCAACGATGTATGGCCCGTCGTCGGGCAGGTGTTCGCGTCCGACGACGCGGGGCCGGGTCAGCAGTCGCAGGGCCGGGCCGATCAGCACGTATTTGAACAGCGGATACCACACGGTCGCCTCCCTATGAGTCGCGTAGACAATGTCTACGGGATCGATAGTAGACAATGTCTGCGTGAGTGACATGCCCTCGGGAACCCGCGACCGTCTGATCCGCGCAGGTATCGAGTTGCTTGCCGATGACGGGCCCGACGCGCTCGCCCTGCGTTCGATCGCCCGCCGGGCGGGCGTCTCCCACGGCGCCCCGCGGCGCTACTTTCCGACGCATCGTTCCCTGCTCGCCGCCATCGCCGCGACCGGACTCCACGATCTCGCCGTCGAGGTGAAGGAACCTTTGGCTGACCAGTCGGTCCCCGTCCGGGGCAGACTGATCGCGGCGGCCCTCGCCTATGTGGGCTTCGCCGAGCGCAGGCGCGGAATGTTCGAGCTGATGTTCCGGCACGACCTGCTCGACGGTGCGGGAGCGAACCTGCGCGCGACGTCGCTCCCGCTGCTCGAAGACCTGGGCAGGTCGGTCGCCGAAGCGTGCCCGGGCGGATCGGCCGACGACGTCACCACCGCCACGATGCGCCTGTGGACATCGATCCACGGCACCGCCGTCCTCCATGGCAACCGCGTCTTCGACCTGGTCGGCGGTCTCGACGTGCGCGCGCTCGTTGCCGATGCCGTCGAATCGGTGCTCACGATGTGATCTACCGGCGTGTCGCGAGTAACTCGCTGCGCGGGAACGAAGTGTCGAACAAGTCGGGCCCAAACCCTGGATTCTCGATCATGTGTTCTAGTAGGTTGAGGTACATCAGCTATTGCGCTCGGGATGTCCGGCGCATCTCGTGGCAAGCGCGTGATCGATCGAATCGGGGGTGACAATGACTGAACCGCAAGCGGATTCAGTAGTGGTCGACCCGCATGGGCGAGGTCGATGGAATGACCTGAGCCGCAGTATGTCCGAGTTTCTCGAAGCGGTTGAAAGCGGCATCGGTGAGGCCGCTGTAGGAGAACCGGACCCGGAGCGTGTGGCGCAGTTGATGACGGCGGTCGGCTCGGTGCGGGCTGTCGAATCCTTTACCGCCTGGGCGCAGTACGAGGCGATCGCGGCGTTGCATACCGAACTTGTCGCCTCGCAACCCGCCGACTACCGGCTTCTGGATGCGCACGCCGAGCTCGGTGCCCGCATCGCCATGTTCGGCGCCTTGACTCAGACGATGGGCGAGCGGCTGGTGGATGAGGCGGTGGCCTTGCGTGACCGGCTTCCGCAAGTGGCGTTGTGCCTGCGGGACGGAGTGATCACCAAACTTCATGTCGCCACGGTGGTTTCGCGTACCGAACTGATCGAGGATGCGGAAGACGCGGAGGCCGTCGACGCCGAGATCGCCGCCACGTTGCGGCGGAGAAAAGGCGGATGGAGCCGAAGCCGGTTGCGGGATATGTGCGACCGCATCGTGTTCCGCCGCGATCCCGACAGTGTTCGGCGCCGTCGCCAACAGGCGCACGAGGATCGCGGGGTGTGGCTCGACACCGACCGAGAACACGGCATGGCCGCTCTCGGCGGAACGATGTCGGCAGAGAACGCGCGGATCGCGTTCGAATCGGTGAAAAGCCTTGCCGCTTGCGCTTGTAAGGCCGATCCGCGGCGGGTGGCCGCACGCCGCAGTGATGCCATGTTTGCTCTGCTGACAGGGCAGCGCTTTGCCTGCGAATGCGGCCTGGCCGAGTGCCCCGCAGTCATTCCCGAGGCGCGGAGTCTGCCGGATTCGCAGGCCCGCATCGTCATTCACGTCGTCTGCGATGAGTCCACCTTGGATGGCAGTGCCGACAATCCCGCGTTCATGGATGGATACGGCGTCACCGGCGCCGACCACGTCCGCGATATCGCCGGCCAAGACCACACGTGGATAAGGCCTCTGGTTCCAGGGGCGACGAAATCCGGCGGTTCGGGAACCGAATCCGCGCAAGGTCGCAGGGCGCAACGGACCACACGGGAGGCGGCGCAGCGCGGCCCGGCGGCCGGTGGCGACGTAGGCAACGATTCTCGCCGGTTCACGCCGGGGCCGGTGGGAGCTGATGAGACCGTCTACGCCGGCCCACCATCCGAGTGCGCTGACGCTCCCGTCAGTGGCGACGATGTCATCAGTGCCGATAGCGCCGATAGTGCCGACAGGGCAGACCAGACAGCCAGGACAGGCGGCGCGGTCGATGCTGCCGGATCGCCGGACTTCGACGCTGTCCCGGCTGGTGGGCCGCTGCCGTCGCATCTGCCGTCCGACCCGTACCGACCCTCGCGGGCACTCGACACATTCGTGCGGATCCGCGACGGCTACTGCACCGTCTTAGGATGTGAAGCTCCGGCCTGGTCGGTGGATCTGGATCACGTCACCGAGTACGACCACCAGCATCCCGAACGAGGCGGGCGCACAGAACCGTTGGGCCTCAACGGCAAATGCCGGTTCCACCACCTGCTCAAGTCGTTCTCCCATTGGGTCGACGATCAGTTCCTCGGCCCAGACGGTCACACCATCAGAGTCTGGTATACCCCCGAAGGGGTCCGGATAGCCGGGCCACCCGAGGACAACACCGCGCTGTTTCCGGGGCTCAAACGTGTCCGCTTCGCCGTGCCCGCCACGGGCAGCCTTCGTGAGCTCATCGACCAGCCGATGCGCGAGCGCACCCGCACCGCCGCCAAACACGCCCGCCGCCGTCACGAACGCGAACTCAACCGCGCCGACCGGGCCGTCGGCCCCGGCTACCGGCCCGCGCACCCCAGCGTCGACTTCACCGACTACGGCCCACCACCGTTCTAGCGGCGCATCCGCGGAGTCGGATGGCAGTCAATCCACTTGTGGGAGACGGATACTAGGCGTCTTCTTGACCTGCCACGCATCGCTGCGGGTCGCTGCCGCCAGTTCTTGTGGCCCTGACCGCAGCCGTTGAGGGCTCAGGCCCTTTTCCTCCATGAAGGCCATCAATTTCTCGATGGTCGCGAGTGCTGCGCCGAGTCGCTTCACGCTTGGCGAGTCGTCGTCGCTGAGTGGTGCCAGGCGGTTGATCTCGGCGCCAATCTGTGTCTCGGCAGCGGTCAACCGGTACCAGAGCTCCTCGTCGTGAGGCTCATCAATTGTTTTGAGCGCGTACTCGATTGCGACCTGGATCACCACGCTCGTGGGATTGACCAGTAGCGGCTGGTTGCCGCCTCTGCTGGTTGCCGCGAAGGTGGCGACCATGGCGCCGGTCGATGAGAGTCCCCCGAGCATTGCGAGTCCGCCGAACATTCCGCCGGGCCCGAACGCGGCAAGGCCGCTTGTGACCGCCGCAGCACCCGCCGCCCCGGCCGCTCCGCCCATGGCAATGCCGACGGGGCCCGCTGCGAGGAGAGCTATCCCCGCCGCTGCAGCGAAAATTTTGGTCTTGGCGTTCAGACCCTGTCGGCCGCTGACCAACTGCGCGAGCTCTTTTCGCCGAGTCGGCGACCTTCTGCCCGGTCTTCCTCGAGAACCCGAGGTCCAAGAAGAGCCCCACAATGGCCTGAAAGCGAGCTTCATCGACATCGACCTCGTAGGGGTCGAGGACGTTCGTGAAGGCGAGGACGACAGCTTGACTGACGGCTTCGGGAAGGTCCCACCGATGGGGCAGTGTGGGGACACGCCCTTTGCTCAGTTGAGCGAATTCGGGTGGAAGCTGTCGGCCTTCGGACTGCACAAGCAATTCCTGGACGAAGTTGTCCTGCAGGATTGCCAGGGCGTCCTCGTAGCGCTCCCGAACCTTGGTGTCGTCGACCTCGTTGGCCACGTGGTGGCCGTACTTGAGGGTGAGGAGTGCGGAGGCGGCACCGTCATCGAGCCGTAGCACGATTCCGGAGCCACTCGCGACGACTTCCTTGCTGGGGTACATGATGTCCGCGACGAGCATGGGGATTGCGGGGCAACTCATGTAGTAGTGCGCGGAGTGCTTCATGGCGCCGGAGATGCCGAAGTCCTGCGCGCCGGGGAAGATCCGGGTGAGGCCGCGCCCGGCGGTGACCAGATCCCAGCAGTCCAGGAAGTTGGACCAGTCATCGACGCGCGCGTACGGGAAGTGTTTGAGGATGCGATCGCTGCCGTCGTGGAGTGCCTCTGAGCCGGCGGGGCTTCCAAGCGTGATGAAGCGGCGGACGTGAACCTTCTCGGGCAGATGGTCGAGGAGGTCGATGGCGATAACGCTGCCGAGGCTGTGACCGATCAAGATGATGTCACCGGATGCGGGCACGAAGCTCAGGATCCGTGCGAGAATCGCACCGCGCACGGGCTCTTCTTTCATATACATCTTGACTTGGTCGAGGACGCCGGCACCGCTGTTGATGGCCGCCGATTGGACCGCGGTGACCCCAGGGCCTGGAACGCGGGCGAACCCGAAGGTTCGCGGGAGGCTCGTTCAAGGCTTGGCCCGGGAACGAACACTCGTCGCAGTGGTGGGGTCTGCGCAGTTCGGGGCGGGAGTCTGGACAATTGAACTTACTTTCGAGTAACGTGCGTCACCAGGGCCGCGGGGGAGTGGCTGGGGCAACACCGGGGGGTGCTGCCGACAACACGGGGAGGTTGTTGGATGCGGATGCGGAGCAGGCTGTTGGCTGCGGTGACGGGGACTGTGCTCACCGTCCCGGCGATCACCTTGGTGGGACAGGCCGCACCGGCTGCGGCGGCACCGTCGAGCCTGGAGCGCGTCGAGAGCGAGTATCAGTCGTCGTCGCCGATCACCTCGGTGGTCTCGTCGGTGGTCCGGCACAAGGTCCCGCTGGCGAAGTCGTTCGGGCCGCACCCGGCGCAGTGTGACTGGGTGTCGTATCTGCGGTTCCGGTCGGCCGACGGTCCTGCGAAATCCTCTGACGCGGACCGGATCCTGGTGGCTCAGCCCGGCGTCCTCGAAGGCGCCGGAGCGTTCGAGTCGGTCGCCAAGAACACCATCGTGAAGGCCGCGAAGCAGGGCAAGCGCATCGAGTTCTGGGCGCTCGACCGCCGGTCGAACTGCCTGGAGGACCACACCGGGCTCACCGCCGCCACCGACAAGAAGTCGTTCGACGTCGCCGCGAACTACTACTTCAAGGGAAAGCCGGTGAACGGCAAGAGGTTTGCCGGTTTCACCAACAACCTCGACAACATCGGCAAGTACGGGTGGCTCAAGAACATCGGCGTCAAACAGACGCTCGAGGACCAGTACGCCATCATGAAGGCCGACGTCCCCGATCAGCAGACGCGTAAGCGGAAGATGCTGTGCGGCGGGCATTCCCTGGGTGGATTCATCACCGGATACTTCGCCGAATGGGACTTCGACGGCAACCGGGCGACCACCGGCGACGCCGGGTACAACCAGTGCGCGGGCTATTTCGCCCTCGACACCGGCATCACCTCCGACCTCACCGCGATGTCCAACTCGCTCAACCTGCCGCCGGGCATCAAGGCCATGGTGCAGATGCCGGCCATTCCCAAGGAGCTCGGCCAGGTCGCCGACCTGCTGTACGGCCTGACCGACTCGGTGCTGCCCGTGCTGGCGCTGCCGACGTTGATCAACCCAGAAACCCTGAACCTGCTGGCGCTGGCCGCGCTGGCCGCCGATACCGACCCGCATGGGGTCAACGCGCTTATCGACGCGCTGCCGCACAATTTCAATATCGATTCGACGTTGCGGATCCTGCTGTCCAAGGACTACGGCACGGCGATCACCGGGCAGCCGAACATCCGGAACATCCGCGCCACCAACCAGGCGGTGCTCGGTGCGATCATGGATGACAACTCGATGCCGTTCGGCATCCTGCAGTCGAGCGTCGGCATGGTCGCGCCGGGTGCCCCGGTGGTGGCGAAGTCGTTCCCGCTGCCCGACAACCTCGCCAAGATGATGCCGATGTCGGCGGCGGCGTGGGGCGACAACAAGAAGGTCGCGCCGAGCCGGATCGACGGCAAGACGCTGTACCGCTGGGCCGACTACGACCAGATCAAGCCGAACGACACCCGCACCCATCCGTGGCAGGAGGTCTCCTCGATCAGTGAGCTGGCGCGCAACATGAGTGAGCCGCCGCTCGACTTCACCGAGTGGTACTTCCCGACCTCGCTGTTCACCAGCCTCATGAACCGCGCCAGCCCGGAAGCCTTCGCGCACCGCCTGTACCCCAACGCGGCGCTGCGGGCACCGATGGTCACCTTCCAGGCCGGCGGCGGTATCGGGATCGACAACCCGCGCGGCCACGGCCGGCTGATCACACTCCCCGGTTACAACCATCTCGATGTGCTGACGGCCGCCGCCAAGCAGAACAACGGTCGTCCGGAACGGGTGTCGGAGAATCTGGCCGCCATGGCCGTCGACCCCCGCTCGATGAACTGACCGGCCCCAAACGGGCCGGCCGGAACTGATCGCCGAAACTGATCGACCAATGGTCCGGTACCGCGTCCGCGGTTCGCTCCGACCGGGGTCCGCTCTCACAGCGACCTCGCAGCGATCCTCGAATGCGGTGCCAGCCACGGACAGTGGAATGGTTCTCATGAGCAGAGCAACAGCAACAACAACCCCGGTCACCAACCTTTGCAGCGCCGTTCTGGTCGTCACCGACGGCACGCTGCGCAGTCGCGACATCGTGATGCGTTCGGTCGGCTCCGGCTACAACGTCGTCGTGGTCGGCCGTCAGGCGCACGACGTCGTCGACTACATGAACGCCGCACTGCACGAACAGGTGTGGACGTTCGTCGCCGACCCGGCCGATCCGGAGCAGGTGTCGCACATCATCGAGCGCGCCATCGACATCGCCGGCCCACTGATGATGATCATCGACCCGGGTGGCCTGCTGGCCGACGTCGAAGCCGCCGACCGCCGCGTCGCGTAAAGGTGCCGAATCAGCGTCGAACAGATGCTGTGACAGTGAATTTCCGGTTGCGGGCGAGCTGCCGGGTGGGTCCGACGACGCGTTCGAGGATCGGCCGGTAGCGCAGGTGGGAGTTCCACACGCACCACAGTTCGCCGTCCGGCGCGAGCACCCGGCCCGCGTCGGCGAACAAGCCGCGGGCGATCTCCGTCGACACCGTGGCGTCGTTGTGGAACGGCGGATTGAGCACGATCCGAGACTCCGACGAATCCGCTAGCAGCTCAAGACCATCCGCCCGCGTGACGGTGATCCGGTCGGCTACCTTGTTGATCTCGGCGGTGGCCCGGGCCGACGCCACGGCCACCGCACTGCGATCGGTGGCGGTGACCCGCAGCCCCGGATCGCGCAGCGCCAGCCATGTCCCGATCACGCCGCTGCCACAGGCCAGGTCGACCACGGTCCCGGATGGCGGCGCAGAACCCAACTGTCCCAGCAGAAAACGGGTGCCGATGTCGATGCGGGTGCCTGCGAACACCCCGCCGTGTGCGGCGACGGTCAGTCCCAGATCGTCGTGGCGTTCGGTGCGCGGCCACCCCGACAGCGCACCCGCGGCATCGGCCCGCCGGGTGCCCGAGGCGATCAGCACCCGCGACTTCTGCCGTGCCAAAGACACATCCACCCGGTCGAACACGGTCCGCAGCACATCGTTCATCGCCGTCGTCATGTGCTTGATCCGGCCACCCGCGACGAGGGTCACCTCCGGTGCCGCATGGGTGGCGACAAGCGAAGAAACTTCGGCCAGCCGGTCCAGCGACCGCGGCAGCCGCAGCAACACCACCCGCGCACCGTCGAGCAACTCCGGGCCGAGCGGCATCGACCGATAGGTGACACCGGCCGCCGCGGCGTGCGAGGCCAGTGACCGTTCCCCGGTGATCAGATCCTGATGCACCCGGATCTCGTGGGCCCCCGCCGCGGCAGCACCCAGCACGAGCGCACCGTCGACGTCATCGATCACCACCACAACACCCGGACCGTCGAGGAACGGCGCGGCCTCATCGAGGATCAGCCGGTCCGGCGGTGTGCTCACATCCATGCCGAGCACGCTACGCGGCGGGGCCTCGCCCGGTTCAGCGGCTGCGCCAGCGGTCCAGCCTGCTCTGATGTTCGGGATCGCGATGGGCCAGCGGCTGCATCGCCGCCGCCATCCCGAGTACGGTGTCGAGCGGACTGGTCCGCGACTCCTGCAACAGCCGCTTGGCCATCCGCAGGGAATGGCTGGGGTTCTTGGTGATCCGCGCGGCCAACTCGTGTGCGGCGGGCAGCAGGTCGTCGGGGCCGACGACCCGGCTGACCATGCCCCATTCGAGGGCGGTCGCGGCGTCGACCCGGTCGCCGGTGAACGTCATCTCGGCGGCCCGCTCGTAACCGACGGCCCGTGGCAGGAACCACGATCCGCCGTCGCCGGGGATCAGGCCGATCTGCACGAAACTCTCCGCGAAAAAGGCCTTCTCCGAGGCGATCCGGATGTCACACATCATCGCGAGGTCGCAGCCGGCGCCGACCGCGGCACCGTTGACGGCGGCGATGATCGGCACCTCCAGACGGCTCAGCGCACGCGGTACCCGCTGGATGCCGGCGATGTAGGCGCGGCGCTGCGCCCGCTCGTCGAGCCCGAACATGCCCTGGCCGTCGGCCATCTCCTTGACATTGCCGCCGGAGGAGAAGTGTTTGCCCGCGCCGGTGAGCACGATGGCGCGCACCTCGAGGTTCTCGTTGGCCTCGTCGACGGCGCGTTCGATGGCCTCGACAAAACTGAGGTCGGTGATCGCGTTGCCGGTCTCGGTCTGGTTGAGCGTCCAGACCTGCACTCCTCCGGTGGTGGTGACGTCGAGCGGGGAATCCATGGGTGACCTTTCGTCGGCGATGACTAGTTCCGTCCATCATGTCGGTGCGGTGTTGGTGCACATACGAAAGCACCCGCCGTCGGCGGTGGCCGGCGGCGGGTGCTTCCGATCAACTCACAGGCTGCGGTCGGCAACCTCGAGAGCCTGGTCGAGGATCGCGAGACCCTCACGCGCCTGCTCATCGGTGATGTTGAGCGGCGGCACGGCGTGGATGCGGTTGTAGTTGGCGAACGGCAGCAGGCCCAGCTTCTTGCATTCGCCGATGACGGCGTTCATGGCGTCGCTGGTGCCGCCGTACGGGGCGAGCGGTTCCCGCGTCGCCTGGTCCTTGACCAGTTCGATCGCCCAGAACATGCCGACGCCGCGCACCTCGCCGACGCTCGGATGCCGCTGCGCGATCTCGGCCAGGCCCGGACCCATGATCTCGGTTCCGAGACGGGCGGCGTTCTCGACGATGCCCTCCTCGGCCATCGTGTTGATGGTGGCGACGGCCGCGGCGGTGGCCAGCGGATGACCGGAGTAGGTGAGGCCACCCGGGTACGGCCGGTTGTCGAAGGTGGCGGCGATGTGCGGGCTGATCGCCACACCGCCGAGCGGCACATACCCGGAGTTCACGCCCTTGGCGAAGGTGATCAGATCGGGGATCACGCCGTCTGAATGCTCCACCGCGAACCATTTGCCGGTGCGGCCGAACCCGGCCATCACCTCGTCGGCGATGTACATGATGCCGTAGCGGTCGCAGATCTCCCGCACGCCCTGCAGGTAGCCGGGTGGCGGCACCATGATGCCGGCGGTGCCGGGCACCGATTCGAGGATGATCGCGGCGATCTGGCCGGGACCCTCCATCGCGATGACCTCGTTGAGATGGGCGAGGGCCCGCTCGCATTCCTGTTCCTGAGTCTGCGCGTAAAACCGCGACCGGTACAGGAACGGACCGAAGAAGTGCACCACGCCGGCGTCGCCGTAGTCGTTGGCCCAGCGCCGCGGATCACCGGTAATATTGACCGCGGTGTCGGTGCCGCCGTGGTAGGAACGATACCGCGACAACACTTTCCGGCGTCCGGTGTGCAGCCGCGCCATCCGCACCGCGTTCTCGACGGCCTCGGCGCCACCGTTGGTGAAGAAGACCTTGTTCAGTTCACCGGGGGTGCGTTCGGCGATCAGCCGTGCGGCCTCGGAGCGGGCGTCGTTGACGTGCGAGGGCGCGATGGTGCACAGCTTCTGCGCCTGCTCGACGATCGCGGCGACCACCTTGGGGTGTTGGTGGCCGATGTTGGTGTTGACCATCTGCGACGAGAAGTCCAGCAGCCGTGTACCTTCGCCGTCCCAGACGTAGGAGCCCTCGGCCTTGGTGACGGTCATCGGCTTGAGTGTGGCCTGCGCCGACCACGAGTGGAACACATGCTTGCGATCGAGTTCGTAGGCGCGGCGGCCCGCTTCGAGCTCGGCATCAGAGACGGTGGCGGGCGGATTGTCGATGGTGGTCATGAAAGGTGATTCTCCTCCAAGAGTGCGTGCTACGCGGGCTGTCAGACGTTCTGGGGGAAGCCGAGATTGAGGCCGTCGGTGCGGACGCTCGGATCCTGCCAGCGCGTGGTGATCGCCTTCATCCGGGTGAAGAAGTTGACGCCTTCGATGCCGTGGGCGTGGGTGTCGCCGAACAGCGAGGCCTTCCAACCGCCGAAGCTGTAGTACGCCATGGGAACCGGGATCGGCACGTTGATGCCGACCATGCCCACCTCGACCTCGTTCTGGAAACGCCGGGCCGCGCCACCGTCGTTGGTGAAGATCGCGGTGCCGTTGCCGTACGGGTTGGCGTTGATCAGGCCGATCGCCTCCTCGTAGGTGCCCACCCGGACCACCGACAGTACCGGGCCGAAGATCTCGTCGGTGTAGCAGGACATGTCGGTGGTGACATTGTCGAGCAGGGTCGGGCCGAGCCAGAAGCCGTCCGCACCACCGTCGGCGGTGACGTTCCGTCCGTCGAGAACGATGGTGGCGCCGTCGCTTTCGGCGGCGCCGACGTAGGAGGCCACCTTGTCGCGGTGCACCTTGGTCACCAGCGGACCCATGTCGGCATCGCCGGTGCCGTCGCCGGTCTTGATGGTGGCGGCGCGTTCGGCGATCTTGCCCACCAGGGTGTCGGCGATGTCGCCGACGGCCACGCACGCGGAGATCGCCATGCAACGCTCACCGGCGGAACCGAATCCGGCGTTCACCATGGCGGCGGCGGCCTCGTCGAGGTCGGCATCGGGCAGCACGATGGCGTGGTTCTTGGCGCCGCCGAGCGCCTGCACTCGCTTGCCGGCGGCGGTGCCGGTGGCGTACACGTACTGGGCGATCGGGGTGGACCCGACAAAGCTGATCGAGCGAACCTTCGGGTTGGTCAGCAGTTCGTCGACGGCGGTCTTGTCGCCCTGCAGCACGTTGAACACGCCGTCGGGCAGGCCCGCCTCTTTCCACAGCTCGGCCATCCACAGCGCCGACGACGGGTCCTTTTCGCTGGGCTTGACCACCACGGTGTTGCCGGTGGCGATAGCGATGGGGAAGAACCACATCGGCACCATCGCCGGGAAGTTGAACGGCGAGATGACACCGACGACACCGAGCGGCTGGCGCACCGAATGCACGTCGACGCCGGTGGAGGCGTTCTCGGTGAATCCACCCTTGAGCAGATACGGGATGTTGCAGGCGAATTCGACGACTTCCTGGCCGCGGCCGACCTCGCCGAGGGCGTCGGAGAGCACCTTGCCGTGTTCGGCGGTGATGAGTGCGGCCAGCTCGTGCTTGCGCTTGTTGAGCAGCTCGCGGAAGTTGAACAGGATCGCGGTGCGCTTGGCCAGCGAGGTGTCGCGCCAGGCGGGGAAGGCGGCGGCGGCCGAGTCGATGACCAGCTGGGCGTCGGCGACGGAGGCGAGCGCCACCTGGCCGGTGACCTCACCTGTGGCCGGGTTGGTGACCGTGGCGGTGTTGCCGGAGTCGCCGGCGAAGAGCTTGCCGTCGCACCAGTGCGAGATCGTGGCGGGGGTGAGGGACATGTGGCGACCTCCGGGAAACGCTGTGAGCTGTGGGTTCCTCAAGTATCGGGCCTCCGGAAGGCAGCTGAATGCAGCAATCTGTATGTCATTGCGCAAACTGATTTACAGTATGTAAATGTCGATGACGGTCGCCGACGTGATCGCCCTGCCCGAGGTGGCACGGGGCGAACCGACGGTGCTCAGCGACGCCGGTGCCGGCCGCGAGGTGCGCTGGGTCCACATCAGCGACGTAGCGGACATGTCCAACCTGCTGGAGGGCGGCGAGATCGTCCTCACCACCGGCGACGCGCTGCGCGCCGACCCGCGGCCGTACCTCACCACGCTCGCGTCGACGGGTGTGCTCGGGGTGATCGCCGAGTTCCACCGCGACTGGCATGTGGTGCCGCCCCGGATAGGGGAGTTCGCGGCGTCGCTGGGTCTGACTCTGGTGGTCCTGAGCCGCGAGGTCCGGTTCGTCGACATCACCGAACGCGTCCACCGCACGCTGGTCGCCGAACAGTACGAGGCGATCGACTTCGCCCGCCGCACCCACGAGGTTTTCACCGAACTCACCCTCGGCCACGCCGATGCCGCCGGCATCACCGATGCCGCGGCCGAACTCCTCGGCACCGCTGTGGTGCTGGAGAATCTCGGCCATCAGGCGGTTGCGTCGTCGGGGGCGCTGGCCTCGAATGTGTTGCGCGACTGGGAACGACGCTCGCGTCAGGAGGGCGGTGGCGCGTCGGGTGAGGCCTGGTTGCCGGTATGGGTGGGGCGCGAGGACGACCGGTGGGCGCGGCTGATCGCCGTGCAGCCCGATGACCGGGACCGCACCGTGATGGTGCTCGAACGTGCCGCGCAGGCGCTGGAGATGGCGCGGATGGCCGAACGCGACCAGCTCGACCTCGAGCGGCAGGCGCAGGCCGGACTGATCGATGACGTTCTGCGCGAACGTATCCGGGACGAGAAAGAGGTCGCCGCCCGGGCCGCCGCGCTGGGTGTCACGCCGTCCGCCGAATATGTGCCTGCAACGCTACGCGTCGTCGACTGGCCGTCCGAATCGGATCCGGTGTCGACGCAGCGCCGCACCGCGCAACTGCTCGACATCGTCGTGAGCGGGGTGCGCGCGGCCGGACATACCGGACTGTTCTCCGTCCGCGATTTCGGCGAGGTGCGGATGGTGCTGTCACTCAAGGTGAACCGGGGCCGATCGCGCCGGCAGATGATGGACGCCCTCGCCCACGCGCTTGTCCGGGACATCGACCGGATCACCGGACTCGGCAATGTCGTCGTCGGATTGTCGGCGTCGCGGGCCGGCGTGCTGTCGGCGATCGGCGGGCTCGCCGAGGCGCGGGAGGTGGCGCAGGTGGCGGCGTCGATGCCGCCGTCGGGACGCATCGTGTTCGAGGTGCCCGACATCCGCATCCGGGGCCTGGTGGCGTTGCTGCGCAACGACCCTCGCGCCGGCCGCTTCGCCGAGGCCGAACTGCGCGAGCTCATCCTGCACGACATCCAGACCGGAACCGACCACCTCGACGTGCTGCGTGCCTACCTGCGGTTGGCGGGCAACAAGAGCGCCCTGGCCACCCACCTGCACCTGAGCCGGCCCGCGGTGTACTCGCGGCTGGCCCGCATCGAGGAGATCCTCGGCGTCGACCTGTCCGACGGTGAGTCGATGACATCGCTGCATGTGGCGCTGCTGATCCTGGACGCGCAATCCCGTGCGACCGGGACAGGTCGCTAACCCCTATCCTCAACCGATGGACCCAGAATCAGTGGCGCAGGCGCTTCTCGACGCGCAGGTCGCGTGGACCGTCAACCGACTCACCGGCGACGAGGTGCCCGGACTCGCGACCAAGCTGGTCGACGACGCGCTCGCGGTCGCCGAGACCGCCACCCTCGCCTCGCTCGCCGACCCGGCGATGATCAAGTCGATCGCGCGCACGCTGGCCACCGTTGTTCCGCCGAGCGTTGCCGCCTCGACGCTGGTGGAGCGGGGCGCCGAGATCCTGATGTCCAATCCGGCGGGCCACTACGCCCTCGGTGAGCTGGTCGACCGGGAGAACGTCGCCCGCATCACCGACGAGGTGCTGGCGCTGACGCCGCTGATCGAGGAACTTCTCGACGACCTGACCCGCAGCCCGCTCACCGCCACGCTCGCCTCGCGATTCGTCGGGCGCATCGTCAACGATGTGGTCGCCGGGAACCGGGCGATGGCCGAGAAGATCCCCGGCATCGGGTCGCTGGTGTCGTTCGGATCCAAGGCAGCGGGCAGGGCGATCGGCACCGCCGGTGAGCAGTTCGAGGCGGTGTTCGGCGACACCGCCGCCAAGGGCGCCGAGTTCATGATGGGCAGGCTCAACAAGATCATCATCGCCATGCTCAACGACCCGTCGGCGCGGGCCGCGGTGCTCGAGGTGTTCGACCTGTACGCGGCCAAACCGGTCAAGCCGCTCGGCGAGATCATCTCCCCCGACGACGCCATCCGCATCGCCGGCCTCGGTCAGGATGTGGTGATCGCCGCCGCTGTCGCCGAACCGGTCCACAAACTGATCGACGCGTTCATCGACGGCTTCTTCGCCATCTACGGCGACCTGCCGGCCGCCGAGATCCTCGATGACCTCGACCTCACCCGCGACACGCTCGCCGAGTACGCGGTCACCGCCGCACCCCGCGCGATCGCCGCCATCGGTGCCTCCGGCGAACTCGATGGCATCATCCGGGACCAGCTCGCCCCCTTCTACGCCTCCTCTGAGGTCCTGGAGATCCTCGGCGGCGAGTGACCGCTGCCGCGGTGGGATCGACGACTGCCGCGGTGGGATAATGGCGGGCGTTATGACGCAGCAGCAACAGATCACAGCCACTGTCCGGTTCGTCGCGCTCGGCGACAGCTTCACCGAGGGGGTGGGGGATCCCGCGCTCGACGCCGAGGTGATGCGGGGGTGGGCCGATCTGGTGGCCGAGGGGCTGGCGGCACATCATGGCGGTATCGCGTACGCGAATCTCGCGATCCGGGGGAAGCTGCTGGAGCCGATCGTCACCGAACAGGTCGACCAGGCACTCGCCCTCGACCCGCTGCCGACGATCGCCACCCTCAACGGCGGCGGCAACGACATGATGCGCCCCGGCATGGACGCCGCGACGCTCATCGACCTCACCGAGCAGGGTGCGCGTAGGCTGCTCGACGCCGGGGTGCGGCCGGTGCTGCTGGCCGGGGCCGACCCGTCGGGCGGTCTGCCGTTCCGGAAGACCTTGTACGCCAGGGGGACACAGCTCACCGATGCGGTGGAGCAGCTCGCGCGGCGGCTTGATGTGCCGTTCGTGAGTGCCTTCGCCGACGATCAGGTGCGGGCCGCCGAGTACTGGTCCGAGGACCGGCTGCACCTGAACCCGCACGGGCACCGGCGGGTGGCCAACCTGGTGCTCGACGCGCTGGGCGTCGAGCATCCCGGTGACGCGGAGATCGAGCCGGTCACCCACAATGTGGTGTCCCATGTGCGTTTCGCGCGAGCGCATTTCGCGCCGTGGCTGGGCCGCCGGCTCACCGGCCGGTCGTCGGCCGACGGCCGCACCGGTAAACACGCCGGCTGGACCGAGGTGGCTCCGGCTGCCGGCTGACACGATGACCGGTTTCAGTGTGGCCTCGTTCAATGTGAACGGGATCCGGGCGGCGCGGCGGCGGGGGTTTGACAAGTGGCTGGCCGAGCGGTCGCCCGATGTCGTCGGGATCCAGGAATTGCGTTGTCCGGAAAGCGAAGTCGGGGAGTTCGCCGGGTATGCGGCGGCGATTGACGCCGGTTCGGTGGCCGGGCGCAACGGGGTGGCACTGCTGACCCGCGTTCCTCCCGCGGCGGTGCGGAACTGGGTCACCCATCCGCCGAAGGCGCGGGGGCTGAACGAGTTCGCCGGGCAGGGACGCTACATCGAGGTCGATCTGGCCGACCGGGCCGTCACCGTCGCCTGTCTGTACCTGCCCAAAGGCGGGTTGCCGGCCGAACGGCAGAAGGCGGGCGGGATGCGGGACAAACCCGATGGTGGTGCGAAATACGAACGCAAGCAACGGTTCTTCGCCGCGTTCACCAAAGAACTGAACCGCAACAGGCTGGCCGCGCGGCGGGCCGGCCGCGACTTCCTGCTCATCGGCGATCTGAACGTCGCGCACACCCGGCACGACGTGACCAACTGGCGGGCCGCCCGCGGCATGGACGGCTTTCTGCTCGAGGACCGCGAGTGGTTCGACGAGATCCTCGGTGCCCGGCGGCTCGTCGACGTGGTGCGCCGCGTACACGGGGACCTGCCGGGGCCGCTGACCTGGTGGAGCTGGGCGGGGGAATCATTCCGCAAAGACGTCGGGTGGCGGGTCGATCATCAGCTCGCCACACCGGGATTGGCGGCGCGGGCGCGCGGCGTCGTCGTCGACAAGGAACCGTCGCCGGCCCAGCGGTTGTCCGATCACGCGCCGCTGGTGGTGACGTTCGGGGACTAGCTTTTCGCCTTGGCCAGCCGGGCGCGGACGAGGAAGCCGAGGGTGTCGATGAGCCTGTCGCAGAAGGCCTCGCTGTCCTGGTGGCCGCGGGTGAGTCCGTGGACCATGGTGTTGGCGACGAGGATGTCGAACACCTCGTTGCCGGCAGCCGTCGCCGCCTCGGGCGAGTCGGGGGCCTCGGCGACGATGCGTTCGACGAAGGCGAGCCGGATCGGGTTCTCCGAACGCGCCAGCAGATCGTCGTAGGCACTGCCGGAATGCTGGTAGGAGGAGATGAGTCCGGGCAGGGCGGCGCGCACCGGCGGATCGGCGAGCCGGCCGAGAAACATGTGTGCCCACGATCTCAGATCCGCCGTCAGATCGTCGGTGGACATAGGTGTGGTGGCGTCCTGCACCCCGAAGACCGCCTCCTCGACGATCTCCTCCTTCGACGACCAGCGCCGGTAGATGGCGGGGGTGGCCACACCGGACCGCCGGGCGATGGCGCTGATGGTGGTCTTGGAGTAGCCGACCTCGCCGAGGAGATCGCGGGTGGCGGCCAGAATCGACCGGTCCAGTCTCGGATCCCGTGGTCTACCTGCGGAAATGGGTTCCTGTATCTGTTCGGTCACGGCTCTTTACGATACCGGAGAAAAACATCTCGCGTATTTGATTACGTTGTGACTTGATACGCAATATAGTGGCGAGCGCAGTAACCCAAATTACAGGAGATGCACACATGCTCACACCTCAGGATGAACTGCTCTGCCACCAACTGCCCACCACCTTCGACCACGTGAGTCAGAGTGACCTGCGCTGGACCGAACGCATCGTGATGTACGGATTCGACCGCTCGGGCGACATCAGCATCATGACCGGAATGGCGCGCTTCCCCAACCGCAACGTCATGGACGCCTACGCGATGGTCACCCTCAAAGGCCAGAAGGCGCGAGTCGTGCGGATGTCCACCGAGATCAGCGCCGCACCCGCCGCGCTCTCCTCGTGGACCGTCGGTCCGTACACCTACTCGATCACCGAGCCGCTCAAGACCGTCACCTCGACGCTGGAATCCAACGAGCAGGGCATCAGCCTGCACCTGGAGCTGACCGGCACCTTCCCGGCGTACGAGCAGACCCCGGCGTTCCACCGCACCCGTGGCCGGGTGCAGGAGGACGCCCGCCGCTTCTACCAGAACGGCATCGTCACCGGCTGGATAGAGGTCGACGGTGAGCGTATCGAGATCGACCCCGACCGGTGGTGGTTCGGGCGTGACCACTCGTGGGGCGTGCGGCACGGCGGTGGTGGCGGCAGCCTGTCCGAGGGCGGCGACCGCCAGCCCCCGGAGGTCCCGGACGGTGTCCTCTACTACATGGGTATCTTCCAGTTCGACGACGAGCTGGTGCATTTCGCGCAGCGCGAGACCAGCACCGGAGAGCGCTGGCAGTTCGAGGGTGAGGTGCTCTACCCGCTGGAGACCGGGCGAGCCTCGCTGCCGATCATCGACGTCGAGCACGAACTCAAGTTCCGCGAGGGCCGGCGCATCATCGACGCGGACAGCGTCTTCACGGTGCACCGCTCCGATCGCACGACCGACACCATCACCGTGAACCCGATGTGCGACTTCTGGCCTGGCCTGGCCGGATACGACGAGTACAACGGCTACGCCGCCGGCATGTGGCGCGGACCGGAGTACATCGACGGCTTCACCGCCGACCTCACCGATCTCGAGGACATGAAGAAGGTGAGCATGCTCAGCGAGACGCTGTGCGAGGTGCGCATGGGTGACAAGGTCGGTTACGGCCTGGTGGAGATGGTGTTCATGGGCGCCAACCCGCGCTACGGCTACACGGGCTGGTGAGCCGATGACCGAACGTGTCGACGAGGGCGCCCTGCCCGAGGCGCTGACGGCTGTCATCCGTGACCGGCTCGACGATCCGGATGCCACCGTCGTCGACCTCAAGCGGACCGAGCGCGGATTCTCCACCGAGACATATCTGTTCAGTGTGAAGGCCGGTGACGGGACGGTGACCGACCTCGTGCTGCGCCGTCCGCCCGCGGTGTCACTGTTCCCGGATTACGACCTGCGCAGGCAGTACGTGGTCATGGACCGGCTGTCCAAGGCCGTCGACCTGCCGATCCCGACGGGGCGGTGGATCGATCCCTCGGACGACAATCCGTTCGGCACACCGTATCTGGTGATGAACCGGATCGCCGAGGGCAGTGCGCCGAGCGACTTCCCGTCGTACCACACCGCGGGAAACTACTTCGACGCCGACGAATCCGGGCGCCGGGCAATGTGGTTCGGGTGCATCGATGCGATGGCCCGGGTGCACAAGGTGGACGTCGACCAGGCGGGCCTCGGCTTTCTGGCCATGCCGCAGCATGGCAGCAGCCCGCTGGAACAGATGATCAATTACCTTGACATGGCAGTGCATTGGGCGGCCGACAGTATCTCCCCGACGTACGACAAGGCCCTCGCCTGGCTTCGGGAGAACGCGTACGAGCCCGAACACACCACACTGCTGTGGGGTGACGCCCGGATGTCGAATATCCTGTACGCACAGGACTATTCGATCACCGGGGTGCTCGACTGGGAGATCTCCTATCTCGGTGATCACGAGGCCGATCTGGCGTGGATGCTGTTCCTGGACTGGGCGTCGAGCGAGTTCGAGGGGCATCCGGTACTGCCGGGCACCCCGACCCGCGCCGAGTCGATCGCCCGGTACGAGGAGCAGACCGGCTGGCAGGTGAAGAACCTGGAGTACAACGAGGTGCTGGCGGCTGTGCTGCTGGCGATCCCGATGATCCGGATGTCGGACTTCCTGAACCTCGGTCCGGACGTCGACATCATGGGATTCTGCACCGCCCGGATCGAGCAGATCGTGGGCTGATCGCGGTCACCTCGCCGTCGCGCATCCACTCGGAGTGGATCGCGGCGGCGGGGTGCTCCGCGGTGTTCGGCGGACCGGTTGGTAACAACCGAGTTCCTGTGCGGCAGCAGGTAATGCGCCGTATGCTCGGGCGATGACGACGGTGCGCCCCCAAGACCTCGCCGACGACGCGATTGCGCTGGTACGCAATTGGCTGGAGGCCGCCGCCGAGTTACCCGTCGATGTCTCCGCGTCGCGCCTGGCCGGGGTGCTGAGCGATCCGAACGGCCTCAAGTTCACCGTCGGATTCGTCGACGGGGTGGTGCGCCCGGAGGACCTGCATTCGGCGGCCAAGACCCTGCACGACCTGGCGCCGCTGACGCCGGCGTTCCTGCCCGCGCCGATGCGGGCGGCGGTCGCGGCCGGCGGCACGATGGCACCGGTGTTGCCCGGCGTCGTCGTGCCGATCGCCCGGAAGGTGCTGCGGTCGATGGTCGGGCATCTGATCCTCGACGCATCGGACCGCAGACTGGGCCGTTCTATCGCCAGGCTCCGCCGCGACGGTGTGCGGCTCAACGTCAACCTGCTCGGCGAGGCGGTGCTGGGGGAGGAGGAGGCGCAACGCAGGCTGGCCGGCACGCACCGGCTGCTCGAACGCCCCGACATCGACTACGTGTCTATCAAGGTGTCGGCAGCCGTTGCGCCACATAATCATTGGGCGTTCGACGAGGCGGTCGCGCACATCATCGACGACCTGGTGCCGCTGTACGAGCGGGCCGCGGCGGCGAGCCCGGCCAAGTTCATCAACCTCGACATGGAGGAATACAAGGACCTCGACCTGACGCTGGCGGTGTTCATGGGCATCCTCGACCGGCCCGAGTTCCGGGGACTGTCGGCGGGCATCGTGCTGCAGGCGTACCTGCCGGATGCGCTCGCGGCCATGATGCGGTTGCAGGAGTGGGCCGCGAAGCGGGTCGCCGGCGGCGGTGCGCCGGTGAAGGTGCGGGTGGTCAAGGGTGCGAACCTGCCGATGGAACTGGTCGACGCGGCCGTGCACGGCTGGCCGGCGGCCACCTGGCCCACCAAACGCGACTCCGACACCAGCTACAAGGCCGTTCTCGACTACGCGCTCACCGCCGAACGCGTGGCCAATGTGCGGGTGGGCGCGGCCGGGCACAACCTGTTTGACGTCGCGCTGGCCTGGCTGCTGGCGAAGGCGCGCGGCGCCGCCGATGGACTCGACATCGAGATGCTGCTGGGCATGGCCACCGCGCAGGCCGAGGCCGTCAAACGCGACGTCGGCTCGTTGCTGTTGTACACGCCGGTGGTGCATCCGGACGAGTTCGACGTCGCGATCAGCTATCTGGTGCGGCGCCTCGAAGAAGGCGCGGGCCACGACAATTTCATGTCGGCGGTGTTCAGCCTGTCCGACGACGCGACCATGTTCGATCGTGAGAAACGACGCTTTCTTGACGCGCTGAACAGGCTCGACACCATCACCGGCGACGGCGAACCATCGTCGTACCGCGTACCGGAACCCAACCGGCAACAGGACCGTACCCGGTACGACGAGGCGGGTGCGGCCGAACGGATCGAGGCGCGCGTGGCCGCCGACGCCGAATGGGGTTTCGGCAACGTCCCCGACACCGACCCCGATCTGCCCGGAAACCGGCGCTGGGGCCGCGACATCGCCGACCGCATGGCCACCTCGACGCTCGGCAACCAGCTCATCGAGTCCGCGCTGATCGGTGACGCCGCGGCTCTCGACGGCGTGATCGACAGGGGTGTCGCCGCCGCCGGCGGCTGGCAGTCGCGCGGCGCCGAGGAGCGGGCGCGCATCCTGCACCGGGCCGGCGAACTCCTCGAAGCCCGCCGCGGCGAACTGCTGGAGGTGATGGGCTCCGAATGCGGCAAGACCCTCGACCAGGGTGACCCCGAGGTGTCCGAGGCCATCGACTTCGCCCACTACTACGCGATGCTCGGGGTCCAGCTCGACCGGGTCGACGGGGCAACACCGCGGCGGCGCAGGCTGGTCGCGGTGATCCCGCCGTGGAATTTCCCGCTCGCCATTCCCGCCGGCGGCGTGTTCGCCGGACTCGCGTCGGGTGCGTCGGTGATCATCAAACCGGCGTCGACGGCCGTCCGCATCGCGGCGCTCCTCGTCGAAACGCTCTGGGATGCAGGGGTTCCCCGGAAGGTGCTGCAGTTCGTGCGGTGTACCGACCGGAAGGTGGCCTCGGCGCTGGTCGCCGACCCGCGCGTCGACAGGCTGATCCTCACCGGCGCGTACGAGACGGCCGTCAACTTCCGGGAACTGCGCCGCGATCTGCCGATCCTCGCCGAGACCAGCGGCAAGAACGCCATCATCGTCACCCCGTCCGCCGACCTCGACCTTGCCGTCAAGGATGTGGTGGCGTCGGCGTTCGGCCATGCGGGGCAGAAGTGTTCGGCCGCGTCGCTGGTGGTGCTGGTCGGTCCGGTCGCCCGCTCGCGGCGGTTCCGTGGCCAGTTGCTCGACGCGGTGCGGTCGCTGAAAGTCGGTACGCCCGAACACCTCGGCACCCAGATGGGGCCGATCATCACGGCGCCGTCGGGAAAGCTGTTGCGCGGCCTGACCACCCTCGGCGAGGGGGAGAGTTGGCTGGTCGAGCCCGCGTCGCTGACCGTCGACAGTCCCCTCGCCCTCGACGCGCAGGGCGGCAACAAGGTGTGGTCACCGGGGGTACGTGACGGGGTGCGGCGCGGCTCCGAATATCACCTCACCGAATACTTCGGCCCCATCCTGGGCATTATGACCGCCGAAAACCTTGACGAGGCAATCGATATCGTCAACGAAACGGACTACGGCCTGACCAGTGGCCTGCATTCGCTCGACCCCGACGAGCTCGGTGTCTGGCTGAACCGGATTCAGGCCGGCAACCTGTACGTCAACCGCGGCATCACCGGAGCGATCGTGCGCAGGCAGCCGTTCGGCGGCTGGAAGAAGTCGGCGATCGGTACCGGCACCAAGGCCGGCGGGCCCAACTATTTGCACGGGCTGGTCGACTGGGACGACGCACCCGTCAGCGACATCGGGGGCATTCCCAAGGATTCGGTGGCCGCTCTGCTGGCGGCCGCGGGTGGCTTCGGGCTCGATGACGGCGAACTCGACTGGCTGCGCCGGTCCCTCGGCTCCGACGCCAAGGCGTGGGACGACGAATTCGGTTGCGCCCGTGACGTTTCCCAACTCGGGGTCGAGCGGAACCTGCTGCGGTACCGGCCGGTTCCGGTGATCATCCGCGCCACCGCGGATGCGGCGCTGCACCACACGATCCGCGCCGTCGCAGCCGGTATGGCGGCCGGGTCGGTCCCCGCGGTGAGCACACCCGTCGTGCTGTCGGCCGCCGTGCAGAACGCCCTGGCCGCGGCCGAGGTGAGCATCCTGTTCGAGGACGACGATGCCTGGCGCGACCATCTCGCCCGGCTGGCCGAGCGCGACGGACCGGACGCGGGTGTCCGGGTGCGGATCGTCGCGGGCGATTCCCGGGATGCCGTGGTCGCCGCCGCCTACGAGGCGACGGGAGGCAAACCTGATGTCGCGATCTTCGGCGGCCCGGTGGTGTCGGCGGGCCGCGTCGAGATGCTCGCCCACCTGCACGAACAGGCCGTCTGCATCACCGCCCACCGCTTCGGCACCCCCAACGGTCTCTCCGACGGGGTGATCTGATGCCAGGGGTCAGCAGTCGGGAACAAATCGGACCACGGTCCGGTTAAGGTGGGCATGAGCATGTCAGCCCAGTCGCCCGTCCTGTTTCTCAGCCATGGCGCGCCGCCGCTTGTCGACAGCGCGCTGTGGGTGGATCAGCTGACCCGGCTCGGTGCGGAACTGCCCAGGCCGACGGCCATTCTGGTGATCTCGGCGCATTGGGAGGCGGCGCCGCTGACCATCGGGTCGACCGACGCGTCGACGCCGCTGACGTATGACTTCTGGGGGTTTCCCGAACGGTTCTACCGCACGACGTACGACTCGCCGGGCGCTCCGGAACTGGCATCGCGCGTCGCGGCGATGATGCCCGACGGTGAGCCCATCGCCCACGATCCGCGGCGCAGGCTCGACCACGGAGCGTACGTCCCGCTGACGGTGATGTATCCCGACGCGGACATCCCGGTTCTGCAGATCTCGCTTCCGACCCTCGACCCCGAACGGCTGTTGGCGCTGGGTCGCCGGCTCGCGCCGCTGCGCGACGAGGGGGTGCTGATCATCGGTTCCGGATTCACCACCCACGGCCTGCCGTACCTCGACGACCCGTCGCCCGACGCCGTCCCGCCCACCTGGTCGTCCGAGTTCGACGACTGGGCGCACGGCTGCTTCGACCGCGGCGACGTCGAGTCCCTCATCGACTTCCGGCGCAAGGCCCCCGGCATGCCGTACGCGCACCCCACCATCGAACACTTCTCCCCGCTGTTCGTGGCGCTGGGCGCCTCGGGCAACCCCGAACAGGCCGCGGCCCAACCGATCGACGGTTTCTGGATGGGCCTGGCCAAACGCAGCCTCGTCCTGAACTGAGTTCCCGGCAGGCGGAAGTGCTTCCGGCGGCGGGGTGCGGCCGAGGTGCCGGCCGGTTTCGTTTGTGCGGCCAAACCCGAATCGCTCCCGCAGGTGGGTCACTAAGATGGCCACATGGTGAGCCGGCACGTTCCCATCCTGACCGTCACGCCCAACCCGGCGCTGGATGTGTCGACGTCGACGGGTATCGTCGAGCCCGAACATAAACTGCGTTGTGGGGCAACCAGACTCGATCCCGGCGGGGGAGGGGTCAATGTGTCGCGGGTGGTGCGCAATCTCGGCGGGCGGTCGCTCGCCGTGTACGCGATCGGCGGCCCGACCGGCGACGCCTACCGCAATCTCCTTGAGCAGGAAGGGGTTGCGGGTCTGGCGGTGCGGATCGCCGAGAGCACGCGGGAAAGCTTCACCGTCGACGAGACATCCACCGGCAGGCAGTTCCGGTTCGTCCTCCAGGGTCCGACTCTCACCGAGGCGGAATGGCATTCGCTGTTCTACGCCGTCCGGGGTGAACTGCCCGGACCCGGCCTTGTGGTGGCCAGTGGAAGCCTGCCGCCGGGTGTCCCGGACGACTTCTACGCGAGACTCGCCCGGCTGGCCCGCGACAACGGTGCCCGCTGCGTCATCGACACCTCCGGAGATGCGCTGCGCGCCGCGCTCGATGAGGGCGTGTATCTGATCAAACCGAGCAAGCGTGAACTCGGCGAACTCGTCGGCGATCCCATCGACGACGATGCCGAACTCATCGAAGCAGCACGGGAACTGGTGGGTGCGGGTACGTGCGAGGTTGTCGCGCTGAGCCTCGGCGGGGACGGAGCGATCGTCGTCAGCGCCGATCAGGCACTGCGTCTGCCCACCCCGAAGGTCGACGTCCAGAGCACCGTCGGTGCGGGTGACAGTTTCCTGGCCGCGTTCCTGCTGCGCATCGCGCAGGGGTACGACCTCGGCGAGGCTCTTCGCGCCGGCGTGGCCGCGGGCAGTGCGACGGCCGCGCTGCCCGCCACCGCCCTCGTCGGCGCCGACGACCTTGTCCGCCTCGCCGAAGGCCTGGTTCCCGAGGCAATCTGAAAGGGTCGCCGCGGCCAGTAGGTGAGTGTTGGCGTTGCGCTTAGTATCACTTAACCTCGTAAGTGATACCAAGCGGGGTGGCATTGATCACTCCGGTGGCGGATTGATCACTCCGGCGACAGAAGGAGCGGAGATGTCCGACGGGCAGGCGTTCGGTGTGGCTGTCCCCGCCGTTGCGCATGAGACGTACCGGTGGCATCCGTCCCATCCTGAGCACTATTCGAAGTCGGAGGTTCGTCGGCAAACGGGCGAGTACCGGGCGGCTGTCACAGCAGCCATCGAGCGGTGGAATCCGTCGATCGGTGCCGAGATCACAGCAGATCTTGACGAGGCCACCCAAGCGCTGGTCGCGTTCGACCAGTACGCGCGCGTGCGTCTCGGTGCGGACAATCCCACGCTCGGTCCGATGGCGGCTATCCTGCTACGCACCGAGAGCGCGTCCAGTAGCCAGATAGAACTACTGACCACCTCTGCCAGGCAACTGGCTCTCGCCGAGATCGGTGAGGGGAGAAAGCGGCACGCGCTCACTGTCATCGGCAATGTGCGGGCGATGGAGTCGGCGATCAGGCTTTCCGACGAACTGTCCGTGGGCACCATCCTGAGCATGCACCGCGAACTGCTCAGCCGACAGTACGGTATGGACGAGCATGCGGGGCGATTTCGCGATCAACTGGTGTGGATCGGTAATCGCGACAGTGCAGGTCCGCTGGGTGCATCATTCATCGCGCCACAGGCGTCGCTCGTGCCTCCTGCCGTCGACGATCTCGTGCGATTCATGGGCCGCGATGACCTGCCGGCGCTGTTGCAGACAGCGGTGGCCCACGCCCAGTTCGAGACGATCCACCCGTTCGTCGATGGCAATGGTCGTACGGGACGCGCTCTGGCCCAGGCATTGCTGAGGAACAAGAGGCTGGCCGCGCACACGACCGTGCCTATCTCGGCCGGGCTCCTCACAGATGTCGAACGCTACTTCGATGCGCTCACAGCCTATCGGTCAGGTGATGCGACGCCGATCATCCGAATCTTTGCGTACGCGGCGCGGTTCGCCGCGGCTACCGGTTCGCGCCTTGTTGATTCCCTTGTTGCCGAACTGGATCGGTCATCGGAGTTGCTGAACGGAGTGCGCAGCGATGCCGCGGCCCGGCGTCTGCTGCCGCTGCTGATCGGGCAGCCGGTTGTGAACTCCGGATATGTGCAGCAGCGGCTGGGCATCAATGCCCCGGCCGCTCAGCGCGCGTTGCGCACACTCACCGAGCGGGGTGTCGTTGTCGAGCGAACCGGGTACGCGCGCAACAGGATCTGGGAGCATCGGGGGATTGTCGGTGCGCTCGACGAGTACGCGGACACCATCAAGAGAAGCGCTCTGTCAGGCTGACTCGTCCGGGTTCTTATCCGATTCCGGGGGCTCCGTGGTGGCGTCGGCCTCGTCAGCCGGGGGGATGCCCACGGACGGGGAGACCACCAGGGCCGTGGGGGCGACGACGACTGCCGGGCCGTCGACAGAGATCGTCGTCGCCGGTGATGCGGGGGCGGCGTCCTCTGGCACTGGGGAGGTGAGGGCGCGCTGGGCCGGTGCGGGCGGCCTACCGCCCAACTCGCGACCCGCGACCGCGACGCCGAGACCGAGGGCCAGGGCGACCGGCCATTCGATGGCACCGGTGGCGCCGAGCGCCCCGATCACGCCATAGACGGCGAGTTGCCGGGGGGTGGGTACCGACACCTTGCCGATCAGCGGCAGGTTGATGGAGAACTTCTGCGCGTCGCGTACGAGTGTGGACACGTCGTGGTGGGTCGCGACGAACTCGCGCACGCCGTGCAGGACCGAAGTCCCGTTGTCGGTCTGAGGGGTGTTGGAATCAGTTGTACTCAAGGTAGCCTTACCTGTCATGACGGAGTTCACTCGCGCTGTCGGGTCCGATGCCCTGGTCGAATCGGGTGCCCGGTTGCTGACGCCCGCCGTCGAGCACCTGTACACCCTGCTCGTCCGTGCCGGCGTGCTCAGCATCGACGAGTAGCCGCCGTATCACGGCGGTCAGGTCCCCGCTCGTACTTCCGGCCGCTGCCAGCACGGCCAGGACCTGGTGGAATACCCCGTCCGGATCGTGCTCGGACTCGTGGACCCTCTCGATCAGCCAGTCGACGAACCGCGGGGTCAGAGTGGACACGCCTGCCGCGATACCGGCGGCGGCGAACGCCTGAGCCCAGCCCACCGGCCCGATCGGGGTGCAGCCGAACATCTGGCTGACGCCGGGGATGGAGATGATCAGCGCCATCACCGCGAGCGTGCCCACATTCGTGGCCACCACGAGTGGTCCGTGTGAGTCGGTGAGCGTCTCGATCATCTGCGTCACCACCAGCCCGATCAGGCCGATCGTCGCCGCCCGGGAGGCGGTGCCGGTGGCGCGGCCGAACGTCCACGCCAGCAGCGCGCCGAGGGAGGTGAACACCGCCCGCACCGCCACCGCACGCCAGATGGTCGACTCGTCGTGCCGGCCGGTGACGTCGGGGTCGCGCTGCGGGCTGACCGCCAGCGCAGCCGCCGGCAGCGCGTCGGTGAGCATGTTGACCAGCAGCATCTGCCGGGCATTCAGCGCCGGTTTGCCGGTGAGCACGGTGGTGACCAGGCCGAACGTCACCTCGCCCACATTGTGGCCGAGCAGCACCGACACCGCCGACTGCACCCGCCGCCACAACTGTTCGCCCTCGTCGAGGGCACCGATGATGGCCTCGATGTCGCCGTCGAGCAGCAGTACGTCGGCCGCCATCCGGGCCGGGTCGCTGCCGCGGGACACCACACCCACACCAACCGAGGCGGCGCGGATGGCGGCGGCGTCGTTCGCGCCGTCCCCGACCATCGCCGTCACCAGCCCGCGCTGCTGCTTCGACGGCGATTCGAGTGCCTGCACCACCTGCACTTTGTGTTCGGGCGCCATCCGGGCGAACACCCGGTGGGAGCGGCCGGCCTCGACACGTTCGGTGGCGTTGAGCAGATCCCATTCGGTGCCGGTCATCACCTCGTCGTGTTCGACCGCGATGCCGAGGTCGCGGGCGATGACGGCGGCGGTCACGGGATGATCGCCGGTGATCAGCCGTACCTCGATACCGCGGCGCTGCAACTCCTCCAGCAGGGGCCGGGCACCGGCGCGCGGGGTGTCCGACAGGCCGATGACGCCGACCAGATGCAGCGACGATCCGCACAGGTCCGCAAATGCGTCGGCGTCGTCGGAGGCTGCCGCGGCCTGCGCGTCGGTGACGGTGCGTTCGGCGACCGTCAGCACCCGCAGGCCCCGGCCGGCCATGTCGTGCAATGCCTCCCGGAGTTCATCCCGATGGCCCGGTTCGAGTGCCGTCACCACGGTCTCGGGTGCGCCCTTGACCAGCAGCCGGTTGCCGACGAGTGCCGCGGCGAGCGGGCGATCGGACTGGAACGGCAGGAACGCGTCGACCGCCGGGTAGTCGACGCCGACCTCCTCGGCGGCGCGGTGGATGGCGGCGTCGGTGGCATGTTCGACCTTGCCGCTCTTGCTGATCCGCATCGTGGCGCCCGCGGCGCGCAGCACCTCGTCGTCGGCGGCGCCAAGCAGCCCCTGGGTCTCGGCGACCCGGAGCCGATTCTCCGACAAGGTACCGGTCTTGTCGAAGCAGATGGCGTCGAGCCGGGCGAATGCTTCGATTGCCCGCGGATTACGCACCAGCACAGACGATCCGGTGAGATTACGGGCGGACGACGACTGTGCCAGCGTCACCACCAGCGGCAGCCCCTCGGGGACCGCTGCCACGCCGATACCGACGGTCCCCGACGCCGCCTCGCGGACCGGGGTGCCACGCAGCAGCGAGAGCAGACCCACCAGCGCGCCACCGGCCAGGCTGAACGGCAGTGCGCGCCGGGTGATCGCGCCGAGTTGCGCGGCCAGCCCCACGTCGCCCGATTCTGCCGGGGCCAGTGCCAGCGCCCGGCTGACCTGGGTGGAGTCGCCCGCCGCGGTGACCACGCCGATCGACTTACCCGCGACCACGGTGCTGCCGGCGAACAGCATGCCGGTGCGTTCGGCCAACGGTGCGCCGGGCGTGTCGGCGCCGTCCTTGCTCACCGGCAACGATTCGCCGGTCAGCGCCGACTCGTCGACCTCGACGGAGTCGGCGTCCATGATGCGGATGTCGGCGGGCACCACCTCACCCGAACGCACCTCCACGATATCGCCGGGACGCAGATCGCCGGCGGGCACCTCGTCGAAGTCGCTGCTGCCGGGTTCGCCGATCACCCTGCGCGCCGGCGGTTCCTGGACGGCGAGCATCTTCTCCAGCAGCTTCTCGGCGTGCAGCGATTGGTAGGCGGAGATGGCGGTGTTGACCCCGAGCACGCCGGCGACCATGACGGCGTCGATCGGGGAGCCGAGCAGTGCGCTGGCCGCCGAACCGGTGGCCAGGATCGGGGTGATCGGGTCCGCGAGATCCTCGGCCATGGTGCGGCGGAAGTCGCGCAGGGTGTCGACGGTGTCGGTGATCGTCTTGCGCGCCACCCGGATCGGGGCGGCCTCGGTCACCGGCGTGATGAGACCGGGCTCCGGTTGCGGTCTTTCGGGTGCCGGCAGCAGCCGCAGTACCTCGTGGATCGGCATCGCGTACCAGTCGTGCGACGAGTCGGGCAGCGGATCAGGTTCCGCAAATGCCTTGGCGCCCAGCCTGTACCCGTGCCACAGGCTGAACAGGGCCGCGGCGTTGACCGAGGTGGGGCCGTCGCCGCGCACGCCCGGGATGAGCATCAGTGAGCCGAGCAGCGTTGCGCCGGAGGCCAGTGCAACCGCACGCTGATTTGCCTCGCGCGCAACCGGAATAGTGTGCACGACCCGCCACGCTCCGGCGAGGCCGTCGACGAGGAGGTCGGCGCCCCACGGTGCCGAATCGTCACCGAGGACGCCGATCGCGGTGTGCGACAGCCGGATCGCCTCGCTACCGGAGTGGCATACGACGGCGACGGTTGCCCCGTCGTCGTGCAGCCGCCGCGCCGCCCGGGCCAGGGCGGCATCGGGGTCGGTCCCGGCGTCGAGGAGTTCGTCGAAACCCTGTCGCAGCGAATGCAACCCGTCGTCGGAGAGGGAAACGACCCGCAGCCCGGAACGCCGGGCCTCGGCGAGGAATGCGGTGGCCAGAGGTCGGCGCAGCGGACTCACCAGTGCCCGGCCGGGAACGCCGGCGACGTCGTCGAGGGCGTTCCAGCCCGGTTCGAGCAGACCCGATTCCAGGGCGGCGGTGGCCGCCCGCCACGACGTGGCCCGGTCGCCGTTGTCGACGTCGAGGACACGGGTGACGGCCAGATCGCCGGTGAACAGCACCCGCGGATCCACCAGCAGGGTGTCGATGTCGCCGAGCGTGCGCAGCGACTGCGGGTTCATCACCACCGCACCGCGCGCGTGCAGCCCCCGGCCGATCGAGGCGCCGAACGACTGCCGCACCGACCGCGCCGGTTTCGGGGTGGCCACGAGGACCGCCTCGGCGACGGTGAGCAGCGACGACGTCACACCGACGACGGCCCCGAGGCCGAGGCCCACGTCGACGGCGATCTCATCGGAGTGGCGGCCGGTGCGGCCGGGCCGGAGGTCGGGCGCCGACGGGCAGGGGAGTTCGCCGTCCTTGCGGGCCCGGTCGGCCAGCAGTGGCTCGACGCGACTCCACGCGCGGCGACCGTTGACTGCCTCTGCGGTGGCGATCGCCCGCGACGACACCGACACCAGCACCCCCAGCGGTGCCGCGGCCAGCGCCTGCGCGGTGACCTGGGTGCCGGTCAGCAGCAGTTCGGTGGCCTCGGCGCCGAGCCGGTCCTCGAGCAGCCCGCGGACCCGTGGGTGATACGACACGACGGAGATGGGGGCGAGCGCGATCCGGGAGATCCGCGGCACCGGCAACAACGAGGTGACCAGGGAGCCGGCGAGGGCCACGGTGGCCATGCCGGTCCCGATCAGGCCCGCGGCCACGGCATTGTCATCGCCCGGCATTGTCCGTGCCGGTGTTCCGGTGGCGCTGCCCGGCGCCCGCTTCTCCGCACGGGAGATCGCCTCGGCCAGTTCGTCCGCCGCCGGTCCGTTCGGGTCGACGGTGACCAGTACCCGGGACAGGGGGCCGTTGACCTGGACGTCGACGACGCCGGGCAGTCCGGTGAGCGTGGCGCGGACCTCCGAGCTCACCCGATCGAACTCGGTGTCGAGTCCGCGCACCTCGATCCAGCGGGTGGTGGCGGTCGAGCTGCGCCGACGGACGGGCGGGCCGCCGACCGCCTCGCCGAGCGTGCCGATCACTGCGGCACCGATCGCGGTCAGTTCGTTGCCGGCCGAGCCCGCCATGACGACCGCGGCACCGGCACCGGATGTTGCGGCGGAACCGGCTTTGCGGCCCGCGGCGACGAGGGCGTCGCCGCCGAGCAGTGCGGCACCGATGGCGATCTTGGACAGGGTGATCGGTGCGCTCAATAACGACATACGGGACGAGCCTCCTAACCCTGCCATTTTCCCGGCTGCCCACCGCGATGTCCTGGGCATTTGGACCCGGGTGGGCAGTGTCATGCGTCCGGGCCGTGGCGTCGGCGGGGGTCGTGGCCGGAAGCGGGGGATACGCGGGGGCGTGACTCCGGTAACGGTGCAGGTCGGCGGCCCCTTCTTCGCGGTACACTCAGGGGTCAGTCAACAGTGAGGCGGCATCGATGGCGTACCAGAGCGTGCCCGCGCCGACGAGCGCGGAGATCCGTGGCTGGTGTGACCGGTCCCAGATTCCCGGTGACCGGCCCGAACTGTCCGCGACGGCGGCCACCCTCATCGCGAGCGGATTCCTCACCCCCACCGGACGTGCGGTGGTGGTGCGCCGGGTGTCCACGGGACTGCCCATGCCCACCCTGCCGTCGGGATTCGGCGAACTGCGGCGGCTGCAGCGCGCGATCGCGCAGGCTGAGAACCAGACGGCCAACCCGATGATGCCGGGCGTGGTGTCGGCGGTGATGCGTAACCGGCTGAACGGATTGCAGCGCAAACGCGAGGAGGCGCGCAAGACCGTCGTCGGCGCCAAAGGTGTCTTCGCAGGCAGTACCCGGGCGATCCGGCGCGAACGCCGCGAGAACATCTACCTCGAACTCGACGAGCGGGAACGGCTGTTCGGCGGGCTGCTGTACACGCCGACGCCCAACGTCGCCACGAACCGGTCGATGCGGCAGGCGGGCGGTGCGGCCGTCGGCAAGATCGTCGGGATCGTCGGGCAGGTGGCCTCGCGCAGCGGCAACACCCAGGCCGAACAGTGGGCGGACGAGTTGCTCGGCACCGCGCAGACCGAGTCCACCACTCCCGGCACGGCGTCGTTCCTCGACGGCTACGAGACGGTGCTGTTCCTCGCCGGGCACTTCTACGACCGCGTCGTCAACAACCCGGCGTGGCGGTCCGACCACTTCGAGTTGCAGCGCACCCAGGTGAACCTGCACGCCGAGCTCGCCGAGATCTCCTCCGACGTGATCGCGTTGCGGGCGGTGCGGATCGACCTCGACCGCGCCAAGCGCCGCGGCGGCTTCGACAAGGAGTTCGCCCAGCAGATCGACAAACGCGAAGAGGCGCTGCGGCCCGTGTGGAGTGAGCTCATCGACCGGGTGCAGGCCCTCGGTGGAGTGGCGCACGTCGTCGAGTCCGCGGCCGTCGAGCTGCAGATCCTCGACGAGTACAACCGGGCGGCGACCATCGACGACCGCATCGACGCCCTGATCTCGCGTTCGGGCGACCGGGAGGTGTCCGTCGACAACTCCAAACGGCTCACCGAGCAGGTGCGAAGCGGTGAGGAGAATCTGAGGGTGTATCGGGATGTGTTGCAGGGCAACATCTCCCGGCTGACGCCCGTCACCTCGATCCAGTTGCCGGAACGCTATGAGCCCGATCGGTGACGGGTGCTCGCGCAGCCGCATCCATGCGCGATATGCAAAGCGTGAATCAGTAACGGAAACCTTGCTTTTTCATCGGCAGTACCCCTGGGCGATTCGCCTACTGGCCGGTAAGATCGGGCCTCATTCCAGATCCGGAGTGAGCGAGGTCACGGGGGTGTCGCGCCACGGAATCCGGACACGGAGTGCAGGAGCAGGCAATTCGGGCCCCGCGACAGCGGGCGCCGCACGAGGGGGGACGCTGTGAAGAAGATCCGAGCGAAGAAGATCCGGGGGTTGACCGTACTGGTCAGCGTTGCCGTCATGGCATTGCTGAGTGCGCCCGGGTTGGCCCACGCCGACCGGCACAGGGTCGCACGCATCACCAAGTTGTCCGACGTCGGGCCGTTGCGCACCGACCTCTGGGTGTATTCGCCGTCCAACCACAAGAAGATGAAGGTCAACGTCCTGACCCCGGCCAACGCCACCGGCCCGCGGTCCGTCGTGTACATGCTCGACGGTGCCGACGCTGGCGACGACGTCAGCGACTGGATCACCAAGGGCCGCGCGGGCCGCTTCTTCGCCGACAAGAACGTGACCGTGGTGCTGCCCGCCGGCGGTAAGGGCACCTTCTACACCAACTGGCGCAGCCGCGACCCCAAGCTCGGCAAGCCGCAGTGGGAAACCTTCCTCACCGAGGAACTGCCCCCGCTCATCGACAAGAAGTTCAACGGCACCGGCCGCAACGCGGTCGTCGGGCTGTCCATGGGCGGGCAGGCCGCACTCGCGCTCGCCGCCCGGTTCCCCAGGCTGTACACCGGCGTCGCCTCGCTGAGCGGCTGCCCCGAGGTGTATCAGCCCGCCAACCAGGCGTATGTGCACACCACCGTCGCCAACGTCGGCGGCAACGCCATCAACATGTGGGGTCCGCCGCGTTCCCCGGCGTGGAAAGCGCACGACCCGGCCACCCGGATCAACGCGCTTCGCGGAAAGTACATCTATCTGTCGTCGGGTTCGGGCCTGGCCGGTCCGCTGGACCTGCTGCGCAAGATCGAGCCCGACGAGGGCACCCGGCAGTCGGTGACCGCCAGCGCGTCGGCCCTGGAACTGGGTGCGTGGCGCTGCTCCATCAACTTCGGGATCGAACTGCGCAAGGCGCGTATCCCGTTCACCGACGGCCTGCGGCTGGTCGGTACTCACTACTGGGGCTACTGGGAGCAGGACCTGCCCCGCATGTGGCCGACCATCGCGCGGGGCCTGTAACCCCGGCCTACTCGGCGGCGAACTTGTCGGCGAACTTCTCGGCGAACGCGAGGAAGGCGTCGTTCTCCTCGGGAACGGTGACGGTGACCCGCACACCGTCACCGGCGAACGGGCGCACCACGACCCGGTTGTCGATGGCCTGCCCGGCGAAGTCGAGGGCGGCCTCACCCAGGTCGAGCCACACGAAGTTGGCCTGGGTGTCGGGCACCCGGTAGCCGAGCTCACGCAGCCGTGCGGTCACCCTGGTCCGTTCGGCGACGACCGCGTCGGTGCGGGCCAGCAGTTCGTCGTCGGCGGCCAGGCACGCGATCGCGGCGCGCTGGGACAGCGAGGTGACCGAGAACGGGACGTGCACCTTGCGCAGCGCGGTGACCACCTGCGGGTCGGCGATCGCGTAACCCACCCGCAGGCCGGCCAGGCCGTACGCCTTCGAGAAGGTCCGCAGGACCACCAGGTTGGCGAACTCGCGATGCAGTTCCAGGGCGTCGTACGCCTGCGCCGGGCCGGGCCGCATGTACTCGTAGTACGCCTCGTCGAGGGCGACGACCACGTCCGACGGCACCTTGCGCAGGAAGGCGCGCAGGTCGTCGGCGCCGACGACGGTGCCGGTCGGGTTGTTGGGGTTGCACACGAAGATCAGGCGCGTGCGGTCGGTGATCGCGGCGGCCATCGCGTCGAGGTCGTAGACGTTGTCGCCGGTCAGCGGTACCGGTACCGGGGTGGCGTGGACCGCGCGGGTGGCCAGCGGATACGTCTCGAACGACCGCCAGCCGAAGACCACCTCGTCGCCCGGTTCGCATGTGACCAGGATCAGATTCTGGCATAGGATCACCGACCCGCAGCCCACCTGGACCTCGTCCTCGGTGACGCCGAGTTTCTTCGCCAGCGTCGCCGTCAGCTCAACGATCGCGTTGTCGGGGTAGCGGTTGAGCGACGAGGCGGCGTCGGCGATGGCGTCGACGACGCTTGGCAACGGGCCCTCGGTCACCTCGTTGCTGGCCAGCTTGATCGCGCCCGGGAACGTCTTACCGGGGGCGTAGGCGGGCAGGTCGTCGAGATCGGGGCGGATGCGCAAGGTCACGCAGACAACTGTAGGCCGCTGCGCCCGCAACGCTGCCGCGACACCCGAATTTCGCGCTGACCTGCCGGTTTGCACCGTCGTGCGCAGTGTGTGTAACCTTTGCTCTCGGCAGTTCGTAAGGACTTCGCCAGGAGGCGTGCCAGAGCGGCCGAATGGGATTCACTGCTAATGAATTGTCTCGCTAAAACGGGACCGGAGGTTCAAATCCTCTCGCCTCCGCCACGTCGCGGTCGTAAGACCGTGGCGACAACTGAATAGCACGCGCCCGTAGCTCAACGGATAGAGCATCTGACTACGGATCAGAAGGTTAGGGGTTCGAATCCCTTCGGGCGCACCAGAAAGCGCAGGCCAGAGTATTTCTCTGGCCTGCGCTTTGTATTTCTCGGGCCCAGGGTATTTGTCGGGCTCAGGGGCTGATCAGTTGGTTCGGACACCGTCTCGGCGTCGTGCGCGCGCTCGACGTACCGCCGACGGCTCGCCCTTGTCGTGTTGGGTGAAGTCGCGCAGTTCTCGATTGCGCATCCGCTCGATCACCCGCTGGTGCCGGCGTGCGTAGTAGGCGAGCGGCGAGTAGGTCAGACGTTCGGGGAGGATGCGGAACAGGATCCGGTACACCGCGAACAGGCGGCGCAGCACGCGGTCGTCGCGTCTGGTCCAGGTGACATCGAGGATGGCGCGGGCCTGTGGTTCCATCGCCCCGAAGGTCAGGGCGTGGCTGAAGGTGCCCAGCGGCTGCAGCAGCCACTTCATGGCACCGAGCGCAAGCGTGCGCGGCACCCACCGCGGGAAACCGCCCAGGTCGAGCTCGTCGAGCGCGAGGGCCGGGTTGCTCAGGACGGGAAGGCTCTCGGCCAGCGCCGGGTGCAGGACCAGCACCTCGTCGAGCATGTGCTGGTAATAGTCGTCGAACTCGGCCCGTGACTTGGGGTAGCCACTCTCGGGTACCTGGGTGATCTTGGCCAGCCGGACATTGTCGGCGAACAACTGCTCGTTTTCGTCCTCGGTGAGTGCGCGTCCCAGGAACAGCGGTGCCACCTGTCGCGTCGTGACGTAGGCGGTTGCGATCACCCAGGCGTAGGCCGACGGATCGAGCGCACTGATGTGCTTGCCCGCCTTGGGCCCGGTCTCGGCGGTCATCTGCAGGGGCCGGTGCATCTTGCGCAGCCAGTAGCCCTGCTCGATCGCGGCCTTGCCGCCGTAGCTCCACTGCTGGGTGGCGTCGAACGAGCGGATCGCGCGGCCGGCCGGATCGCGGTCGGCCACCGAGTAACGGTCGGTGACGTCACCGATCACCGGATGCATACCTTGCAGGATGAACGCCGCACTCACCGCGGGCAGATACAGCCACTGGCCGGCCAGCCACCCGGTGATGCCGAGCGGATCGATCAGATCCGGGACCGGCTGGATCCAGTCGCCTGTCGTCGTCATCGTCACCGGTTGTGCCACCGCGGTCATGATTCCCCTCCTGGGCATGTGTGCCTGCAACTCCGGCAACGACGCTAACCTGAACTTCAGGTCGCATATAAGTCGCGTTCGAAAGGGCCGGGGAGTGGACAAAACATCGAGGTCACAGCTACGTAAGGCGCCGAAGCAGCGTAGATCCCGGGACATGGTCGCAAATATCGTGGCCGCAACCGTCGAACTCCTGCGCACCATGGACCCGGAATCGATCACCACCAATCACATCGCCGAGGCCGCCGGCGTCAGCAAGGGATCGATCTACCAGTACTTCCGCGTCAAGGACGACGTGATCGTGGCCGCGATGCGCGACACCACCGACCGTCTGACGCCGCGGCTGCGGACTGAACTGTCCCAGATCGCCTTGCTTCCACCCGCGGAGATGATCGACTCGGCCATCGACCTGCTGATCGGCTTCGGATCCGAACACACGGCGATGATCCAGTACCTCGCCAAACACCCCGACTACTCCCACGAGATGGAGCGGGGATCAGACCTGCCGATGCTCATGCAGACGATGGTCACGATGCATGTGCGGCAGTATCGCCGGCACTACCGCGGCGGACTGGACGTGGAGAACATCGCGTGGATGTTCATCAACTCCGCGATCGCCACCACGATGCTGTATTTCGAATCCGGCCGGCCGATGGAGGTCGCACAGTTCCGGGAAGGACTCTCGCAGATGGCGAGTGGTCTGCTCGCCGCGTGATAGGCCCCGGTCAGGGGTCGATGAGGGCGGCCAGGCCGTCGAGGATCACGGTCAGGCCGAAGGTCAGTTCGGTCTCGTAGAAGTCGTCGTCGTTGTCGGCGGCCGCCAGGGCGGCCGTGATACCGGGGTGGGAGTCGGTGGCGGTGAATACCGACAGGGCGGCTTCGTAGGTGGGGCGGTCGTCGGGTTCGTCCTGCAGGCCCATCTGCACGGTTTGCCGGACGTGCTGACGGACGAAGCCGTCGAGCAGGAGCAGCGAACTCATCCGCTGCCGGCCGCCGAGCGGGGTGTCGTCGAAGCAGCGCACACCGATCTCCAGCCAGCTGATCGCTGCCGGCCCGAGCGGTGGCCGGGTGAGGGCGAGGCCCGCGAGCCACGGGTGTTGTCGCAGGGCGGCGGCAAAAGTGCGCGCCCAGTTCTCCGCGCGGGTACGCCAGCCCGTGCTGTCGAGGATCGCGGGGCCTGCGTGGCCGATGGCGGTGTCGAAGACGATGTCGATGATGTCGTCCTTGGTGTCGACGTACCGGTACAGCGACATCGTCGTCATGCCCAGCTTGTCGGCGATCGCCTTCATCGACAGGGCGTCGGCGCCCTTCTCGTCGGCGACGGCCACCCCCGCGCGTCCGATGTCGGCGACGGTCAGGGTAGGCCGCGGACCGCGGCGGGGGGCCGGGTCGTCGTGGCCCCACAGCAGGGACAGGTAGCGCGGCATCGCTGGCTCTGACATGGCCCTCACATTACTGCTTGCGCCGTACACAGATTGCGTCCTATCATCTGCGTATTGCATAAACAGTATGTGTAGTAAACAGAAAGGTCGCAGTCATGTCCCGCACACTCGCGCCCCACTGGGGGCTGGCGGCGCTCTGCCTGCCGATGCTGCTCGTCTCCATGGACGTATCGATCCTGTTCTTCACCGTCCCCGACATCGCCGCCGATCTGAAACCGTCACCGGCGCAGCAACTCTGGATCTTCGACGTCTACGGATTCGTGCTCGCCGGATTGCTGGTGCCGATGGGGGCGCTGGCCGACCGGATCGGGCACCGGCGGCTGCTGATGATCGGGGCCACCGGATTCGGGGCCGCGTCGGCGCTGGCCGGGCTGTCCACGAGCGCGTCGATGCTGGTCGTCGCCCGGGCGCTGCTCGGTGTCGCGGGCGCCACGCTGATGCCGTCGACGCTGGCCCTGATCCGGGACCTGTTCGACGACGAGGATGCGCGACGCAAGGCGGTGGCGGTGTGGAACGCGGTGCTCACCGGCGGGGTCGCACTCGGCCCGATCCTCAGTGGTGTTCTGCTCGAACACTTCTGGTGGGGGTCGGTGTTCCTGATCAACGTGCCCGTCATGCTCGCGCTGCTCGTGGCCGCCCCGTTACTGCTGCCCGCGAACACGGCCGTCGCCGGGCGGAGCGTCGACCTGCTCAGCGCCGCACTCGCCCTCGGCGCCGTGCTGCCCCTGATCTACGGCATCAAGACGATCGCATCCGACGGCTGGTCGGCCGTGCTGCTGGTGCCGATCGTCGCCGGCCTGATCCTCGGGGTGGTCTTCGTCCGGCGACAGCGATCGCTCGCCGACCCGATGATCGACGTGACCCTGTTCCGGGACAGGCGTTTCGGCGCGTCGATCATGGTGAACCTGCTGTGCATGTTCGCGCTGCTGGGAAACTCGGTGGCGATGACGCAGTACTTGCAGTCGGTGCTCGGCTACGCCCCGCTCAAGGCGGCGCTGTGGAGCATCGCGCCGTCGCTGGTCGTCGGCGCCGCGGCGCCGCTGGCCGCGGTGGCCGCCGGACGCTTCGGGCGGGTGCCGGTGATGGTGGCCGGGCTGGCCGTGTCGGCGTCCGGATTCGCGGTGATCGGCGGGCTGACCGGCGTGGACACCCTGATCCCGATCCTGGTGGGCGCCGGTCTGGTGGCCTCCGGGGTCGTCGCGGTGACGACGATGGTCGCCGACCACGTCATCGGGGTGGCCCCGGCCGGCCGGGCGGGCGCGACGTCGGCGCTGCTGGAGACCAGCAGCGAACTCGGCGGCGCACTCGGCATCGCACTGCTGGGCAGCGTCATCAACGCGGTGTTCCGCGCCGTCTATCCCGGCGATCTGCCCGGCGGCGACGACGGTCTGGCCGGTGCGCTGGCGGCGGCCCGGAATCTGCCCGCGGACACCGGAACCCGGGTGATCGACGCCGCCCGCCACGCGTTCACCGACGGCGTCACGACGTCCGCCTGGTGCGCAGCCGCCCTCCTCCTGCTGACCGCCGTCATCACCGGGTGGGCACTACGCACTCCCGCGTCGCAGACTTCGTCCCGCGAATCGGATAGCGCGACATCCGAATAGCGGGAAGGAGTTCCAGACGCGGGAGTCGTGACCTGGTGGATTCACCAGGTCACGCGTGGGCTTCGAGCATCGGGACGAGGTAGTGGCGGGCGATGGTGGCGAGCTGGGCGTCGTCGTCGGTGTCGATCCGCAGGCTGGGAATGGTCAAGAACGACATGGAGATTCGCACCATCATCTCGGCGGTGACGTCGGGGTCGATGTCGGCCGAGACGTTGCCCGCGGCCTGTTCGATGCGCAGCTGGGCGGCGACGAACGCTGCGACCGAGGCGACCATGCGGGCCGCCACGTCGGCGGCGCCGATGAGTTGCTGGGGCTCGGTCACCAGCAGGCTCGCGATGAGCGGGTTGCCGCGGACGGTGCGCAGGGAACTGACGAAGGCGAACACCACCCGGTCGGCCGCCGTCGGCGCGGCGGTCACCTCGCGCCGGAAGACGTCGAAGTAGTGGCGGAACTCGCGGGTGATCACCGACTCGGCGAGGGCGTTCTTCGTCGCGAACTTGCGGTAGAGCGTCACCCGGGATACCCCGGCCAGAGTGGCGACCTCCTCCATCGACGCGCGCTGCATGCCGACCCGGCAGAACACGTCGCGCGCGGCGTCGAGCAGTTTGACCTGCGTGGCGTCGCCGGCGGCCAGGTCGTCGGGCGGTGTCCCGGCCCCGGCCAGCGCCCGCTGCAGCATCGATGTCTCGATCGGTGCCGGACCTGAGGTCTCCAACTGTCGGTACTCCTCGGGGGGACGTGGGGTCTTTCCAGACTATGTCGCCGAAGCTCGCGTGAACGCTACCGCCGTCTGGTACATGTATCAAGGTTACAAAAACTGTAACTCTGTTACATCGGCCGGACGGAGTACACGATGGAGAACCTGAGCAGACGGACCGCCCTCAAAGGTGCGGGTGTGCTGGGTGCCGCGGGCGCGGCATCGCTCGTCGCTCCCGCGGTGCCCTGGACCTGGTCGCCGGCCTACTCGATACCGGGTACCGGCGCCGGAACGGACCCGCGCAAGGTGTGGGATCCGGAGGCCGACGAGGTCATCGCCCGGCTGTTCCGCAATCCCGAACAGGTGTATCGGGTCAACAACCTACTCAAAGGCTGGACCCGGAACGGTCAGGCGCTGCCCGCCGGACTGCCCCGGGAACTGCGCGACTTCATCGAGCACGCGCGCCGGCTGCCGTCGTGGACCGACTGGGACAGGCTTGACGCCGCAGTCCGGTTCAACCAGAAACACGGCCTGTATCTGGGCGTCATCTACGGATTCGCCAGCGGCATGATGAGCACGGTGATCCCCCGGGAGGCGCGGGCCGTCTACTACTCCAAGGGCGGCTGGAACCTCAAGGACCGCATCTCCAAGACCGCCAAATTCGGCTACGACGTCGGCGACCTCGACGCCTTCCGGCCGGGCGGCGAGATGATCGTGACCGCGGTCAAGACCCGCATGGCCCACGCCGGGGTGCGGCACCTGCTGCCGCAATCGGCACACTGGAATGCCGTCGCACCCGAGGCCAAGCCGATCAGTCAGGCCGACATCATGGTCACCTGGCACAGCCTGGCCACCACGGTCATGCGCAACATGCGCAGGTGGCGCGTGCCGATGGCCAACTACGAGGGCAACGGCATGCTGCACTCCTGGCAGGTCACCGCGTCGCTGCTCGGCGTGCGGGACGAGTACATCCCGAATTCGTGGGGCCATGCCGACGCCCAGGCCCGGCAGGTTCTCGACCCGATCCTCGCGCCCACCCCGGAGGGCCGCAAGCTCGCCAACCAGCTCCTGAACCTGGGTGTCAATCTCGACCTGACGCTGCTGTCCCGCGGTGTGCTCGGTGCCCTCACCCGGTACGTCCTGGGTGACAAGGTGGCCAACTGGTACGACATTCCCCGCGAACCGGTGTGGAGCCCGCTGCTGGAGACGGCGTGGGTGCCGTTTGTCGGTGTGCGCGAAGGGTTGCTGAATGTGGGGCTGCCCCGGGAGACCACCTGGATGTTCGACGAACTGCTGCGGCAGTTCGTGCTGCTCTACATGTCCGAACTCCGTATGCCGATCAGCATCCAGATCCCGACGTTCAATAATCCGAAATACAAGTAGGCGCGATCAGGACGTCTGGAAGCGGGCGTGCCCCGGGAGCCGTGGCGGCCCCGACGGGTAGGGGCTGGGCTGCGTCTGCCCAGCACCCCGGAACAGGGCCGCCGTCGCGACGACGGCGGCCGTCCATCCGGCGATCAGCACGACCAGGAGCAGGCCCGCCGCGACGGCGAACGCGGTCAGTCCCGTCTCACCGGCCAGCGCACCGGTACCGGTCACGACGGTGCCGACGGGGAACGTGAACGACCACCAGGTGGGTGCGAACGGCAGGCCGTCGCGGAACTGCCGCAGCGTCAGCGCCGACACCAGTGCGAGCCAGAACATGGTGAAACCCCACACTGGAACGCCGTAGCAGAGCGCGAACATCGACAGCGCGTGGCCGTAGTCGCCCGCGACACCGGGGGCCACCTCGCCGAGATGGTGGACCGCCGTGATCGACTGTCCCAGAAAGCCCAGACCGATCCACAGCGTGGGCACCGAACCGGCGGCGGGTAGGCCGTGGCGAATGATGCGGTGCCACAATTGATTCAGCATCAGGAAACCGGCCACCGCGGTGAGGCCGAACAGGCCGTAGCAGGCCAGCAGCATCGTCTCCTGGAACTGGCCCTCCGGAAGGTGTTTCACCAGTGCGGCGCCGGTGGCGGCCGAGACCATCGGTGGCACAACCGAAACCAGCCAGCCGCCACTCGCCGCGTCGTCGGCGACGGTGTGGGAGGTGATCATCCGGTAGGGGATCGCGACGGCGGAGAGCAATCCGAGTGCGGTGCCCAGGATCCAGCACGCCGCGCCGACGATCGTCGCCGCATCCGGGCCGATGATCGTGGGGCCGGCGGTCATTGTCGACGCCCCGACCGTCAGGATCGCCATCGGCGGGGCGCCGTAGAAGTGGGCGAGCACCGGGTCGTCGAGGTGGCGCAGCGGCAGCACCGCGTCGTCGCGCAGGCGGCGGATCATGACCGTGCAGACCGCCGCCAGCAGGCCGACAGCCGCCAGCCAGAACGCCACCGCCACGACGTGGCCACCGGGCAGATCGAACGGCAGGCCGGTGATGGCCACCGCCACGATCCCGGTGCCCATCACCGAGGTGAACCAGTTCGGGCCGTATTCGGGGGCTGTGTTGCGCATGCCTGTCAGCCTCCGGGACACGCGCGGTGGCCGGTAGTGGCCAAATCCCGGTGGACTCACAGGTCTACCCTGTGACCATGCTTCCCGAACTGTCCGCGCTGCGCCTGCTCACCGAGGTGGCACGCCTCGGCAGCATCGGAGCCGCGGGCCGCGCCGTCGGCATCTCACAGCAGTCGGCGTCGGAACGACTGCGGGCCATGGAAACCCAGACTGGGCTCGTCCTGGTACGGCGCGCGCCCCGCGGATCGGAGCTCACCGACGCCGGGCAACTCCTCGTCGAATGGAGCAAGGACCTCCTCGAACGCGCCGACGAGATCGACAGCGCCCTCGACACCCTGCGCCGCGGCCGCACCAGGGAACTACGCGTCCACGCGTCACTGACCACCGCCGAATATCTGCTGCCGCGGTGGCTGGTGCAGTTCCGGCGCACCCACGACGTGCCGGTCAGCCTGCGTGCGGTGAACTCCGACGATGTGGTCGCCGCGGTCCGCGCCGCCGAGTCCGACCTCGGCTTTGTCGAAGGGCCCGTCGGCGTCGACGGGCTGACCGCAGTCGCGGTCGGCACCGACGAACTGATCCTCGTCGCCGCCCCCGACGACCCGTGGGCCCGCCGGCGTGCCCCCGTGCGGCCCACCCACCTGGCCGCGCGTGCCCTGACCTGCCGGGAGATGGGGTCGGGCACGCTCGCCGTCGTCCGGTACGCGATGGCCCGCAGCGGCCACACGCTCGCCGAACCCGAGGTCAAGCTGGCCACAAACGCGGCGATCCTCGCGACCGTCCGGGCCGGGGGCGCGCCCGCGTTCCTGTCCCGGCGGGCCGTCGCCGCCGATCTGGAACTCGGCACGCTCGTCAAGGTGCCGGTGGCCGGTCTGGACCTGGTCCGGGAGTTCCGGGCGGTGTTCGTCGGCGGGTCACGCCCCGTCGCCGGGCCGGTGCGTGACCTGCTGGAGATCGCGCAGAACGGGTAGCGTCCCCGCGCGCCGCCGAAATCGGCTGCCGCACATGACCGGTGACCCGATTCGTCCGACAGGTCGACCCGCCAAGTCGGACAAACCGCCCCTGACCTGAAAAGATCAGCGCATGGAACTGCTGATCCTGGTCCTCGTCGGGGCCATCATCGTCACGTCGTTCGCCGACAAACGCGGGATGCAACCCGCGTTGATCATCATCGTCGTCGGTCTGGCCGTATCCTTCATCCCCGGGGTTCCGCACGTGGAACTCGAATCGGAGATTCTGCTGACGGTCGTGCTGCCGCCGCTGCTGTATTCGGCCGCGCTCGGGTTCTCTTTCGCCAACTTCGTCCGCAACATCCGCCCGATCCTCGGTCTCGGGGTGGCGATGGTGGTCATCACCGCCTTCGTGGTCGGCTTCGTCACCTCGGCGATAGTGCCCGAGTTCACCTTCACGCTCGCGCTCCTGCTCGGCGCGATCGTCGCCCCGCCCGACGCGGTGACCGCCGTCGCCATCGGCCGCAAACTCGGCCTGCCCAAACGTCTCATGTCGATCCTCACCGGCGAATCGCTGGTCAACGACGCAGCCGCGCTGTCATTGTTCGCGATCGCCATCTCGCAGATCGCCAGCACGCACTCGTTCATCGAGAACCCGCTCGCGCTGTTCGGCTACAACGCGGTGGTCGGGCCGATCGTCGGCCTCGTCGTCGGTTTCGCGACCCTGTGGATCCGTCGGCACCTGGCCAACCCGGCGCTGGAAACGGTGCAGGGGTTCGTCGTCCCGTTCGCGGCGTTCGTCGGCGCCGAACACATCCACTCCTCCGGCGTGCTCGCCGTCGTGATCGCCGGATTCGTCGTCGGATCGGGATCGGTGCGCGCCGGCTACAAGACCCGGCTTCAGGAACGCTACGTCTGGCATTCGGTCGACGTGCTGCTGGAGGCGTTCGTGTTCGCCTACATCGGCCTGCAGATGCGCTTCATCATCGAGGACCTGCGCGAGGCCAAGGAATCGCTGGTGCACATCGCGTGGGCGTCTGTGCTGGTGCTGGTCATCGTGCTCGCCATCCGGCCGATCTGTGTGTTCGTGATGTTCGGCCGCGCCGCTGTCAGCAGACGCATCGAGGCAGCCGTCAACGTCGACACCCCGGCCAACCCGCGCCGCACCACCCCGTCAGCGGGCAGACCCGACAAGCCCAAGAAGACCTCACGCTGGGCGGGCAAGATCGATCGCCGCACACTGACCTGGCAGGAGTCGACGGTCATCGCGTGGACCGGTATGCGCGGGGTGGTGACGCTGGCCGCCGCATCAGGTATTCCGCTCACTGTCGCCGACGGCACCGACTTCCCCGAACGCTCGGCCATCATCGCGATCGCGTTCGTCGTCACCATCGGCACCATCGGAATCCAGGCCACCACGCTGCCGTGGATGATCGCCCGGCTGCACCTGCGCAACGAGGACGAGGAACGCTACGACTACGAGCAGACAGCACTCGCCGAAAAGATCGCGCACCGCGCCTCGGCCGACGTTCTCGACGAGTTCGTCGCCAACCCGCCGGAGGGTCTCGACGGCGAGACCATCGCGGTGATCCACGGAACCGTCGCCCGGCAGTCGCACGACGCCGAGGAGATGCCCGACCCCGAGAAGCACAACCGCCGCAACGACGCGTTCATCAAGCTGTACCTGGACGTGCTCGCCGCCCAGCGGGCCGCGCTCGTCGTCGACCGGGACGAGGGCAAGATCGAGGATGAGGCGGTGCGCGCGATGCTCGAACGTCTCGACCTCCAGGAGGCGAGTCTGTCGGCCAGGATGGAGAGCCGCTTCTAGCCGTTGCGTCGTTCCGGCCGCCCCGGCGATGTGGACCGCGCTCCGCATCGCCGGGTTCCGCCTGTTGGGTATGGTCGCAGGCAGGGACCGGGACAGCACACGCGGCAGGAGGCAGGCGATGACGCAACGACAGCCGACGCCCCCCGATCTGAACGACGCCGAACGGTCATACCTGCAGCCGGTCGGACCGCAGTTTTATCCGCCGCTCGGGTACACCGACGACGGCACCCCGCAGTACCTTCCGGGGCAGCAGTCCGCCCGGCCGTCGCACGTGCCCACCGGCATCGGTGCCATCGCCCCGGGAACCCCCGCGGCCGACGACCTGCATGCCGCCCCCGGCCCGGTGTCCCATCGCGCCCAACCCCGGCAGGGCGGCGTGTGGAAGGCGGCGGTGTACCTCGTCGTCATCGCCGTGCTCGGTGCCGCGACCATCCTGATGGCCCGCAACGTGCTGTCCGACGGGCCGGAGGAGATCACGCTGCCGTCCGTCGACACCTCCGACACCTGGATCACCGACACCGCACCGCCCTACCCGACGGTCCCCGACACCCCCACCAAGCGTGGCGCGACCGTCGACTCGGCAGGCAAGAGCGTGGTCTACCAGGCCACCATCAACGGTGTCGGAGTGCTCGCCTACAGCGACGACACCGGTACCCGCACCGACGTCATCTCCGAACCGGAATGGAAGGTCACCTTCACCGGCACCGGTGCACCCCTGCGGCTGCTGGTGGTCGCCACCTCGGGAAGCTCGGTGTCGTGTGCCATCCTCGTCGACGGCCAGGTGGTGGCACACGACGATGTCTCCACCCAATCGTCGCGGCGGACCGCCGCATGTCTGGCGTGAGCAGCCCGGATATCGCTAACGTAGAGAAGTGAGTTCTCCGCAAGCAGCCCAGCAGAGCCCGACGACGTCCTCCGCTACCCCGACGTCCCCGGGCGGTGGTGAGTTCCGGACCATGGTCACCTGGCGCGGTCTCGACGCCATCCGGCTCGAACAGGTGCGCCTTTACGTCAGCGGTGCCCGCATCAAGGCGTACGGCCGCATCATCGCCGCCGCACACGACGACAAGGAGGCGTTCTCCGCGTCGTACGAGCTGATCACCAACGACGAGGGCGTCACCAAACGTTTCTCCGTGCACCTCGTGCGCGCCAGCGGTGAATCGCAGCTGGCCATCAACCGCGACGGCGAGCACAACTGGCTCGTCCAGACCGCCGACGGCACCATCCGCAGCGACTTCAACGGCGCCGAGGACATCGACATGGCGCTGTCGCCGATGTTCAACGCGCTGCCCATCCGCCGCTACGCGTTCCGGGCCGGGCGCCGGGTTCCCGCAGGCGAGCACGCCGAGGTGCCGGTGGTGTACCTGTACCTGCCCGAGGCCCGGGTCGAGGCGGCCACCATGAAGTACACCAAGCTCAAGGGCAACCAGGTCTCGCTCGAGGGCCCGGTCGCCAGCTCCACCGTCACGTTCGACGAGAACGGTTTCGTCATCAACTACGAGGGACTGTCCGAACGGGTCTGACCCCCTGTCAGCCCACCCAGACCTTGCCCGCGTGTGCCTGGCGGCGTAGTTCCTGCTGCCAGCCGGGTGTGCCGATCGTGACGCCGGTGATCGGTTCCGGTGTTGTCGAGGCGATGGCCTCGTAGGCGAGCCGGGCCCGGTGACCGTCGTCGACGAGGATCTCTACGCTGCCGCGGTCGCGCAGGTCGTCGCGGATGTGGGTGAGCCGGTCGATGGCCTCGCTGAGCACGTTCAGCAGTGCCGCGTCGTTGGCTTCGAGCATCGCGCGCTGCAACGCCGGTGCGGTCCCGGCGACACGGGTACCGTCGCGGAAACTGCCGGCTGCCAGCCGGAGTGCGAGGCCGCTCTCCCCGGCACCGACGGCGGCCGTCGTCGCTGCCATCAGGTGCGGCAGATGCGAGATCGCGGCCACCGCACGGTCGTGGGCGTCGTCGGCGGCGGGCACCACCGTCGCACCGGCGGCCAGCGCGATCGACGCCACCCGCAGCCAGTCGCCGGCATCGGTGCCGTCACCCGTCGACACCATCCACATCGCACCCCGGAACAGACGGGGATCGGTGGCCGACCAGCCCGATTGGCTGGTGCCGGCCATCGGGTGCCCGCCCACGTACCGCGCCGACGGATGGCCGGCCGCGACGATCCGGGCCACCGGTTCCTTCACGCTCACCACATCGGTGAGCAGAGTGTCCGGGGCGTGTTCGGCGATCGCGGCGACCAGCCCGGACAGCGTGGTCACCGGCGTCGCCAGCACGATCACCGCGTCGGACTCGGAGGCCCGCCGCAAGGTGCCGGGCAGATCCGCCGACACGTCGTAGCCATCGGCCAGGGCGGCCTCGACCGTCGCCGCCGACCGGTTCCAGCCGAACACCTCGGTGGTCCCGGACAGCATCCGCAGCAACGACCCGCCGATCAGTCCCAAACCCAGAACGCACACCGCGCCGGGCGCTACAGCGGTCGTGGGCGAGGGCGGCGCATCGTTGTCGGTCACCGTTCCACTCTCGCACGTCGGTGCCGGCGGCCGGAATGCACAGCAAAACTTGGGAACCACCCGCCAATGGGGATACCGTGACCTGCATGGCTGCTGCCGGTAAAGGCGATGGGTCCCGCGGGGCCGACAACACGAACAGTGCGACCACAGGCGACGACATCGACGGCTTCGCGGTGGCCGTCGTCCGCGAGGACACGCGGTGGAACGTCACCGCTCTCGAACCGTCCGCGCTCACCGATCTGGCCGACGCCGAACGGCAACTGAGAGCGCTGCGCGCGACCAGCGCGGTGTTCGGTCTGCTCAACGTCGACGACGAGTTCTTCATCATCGTCCGCCCGGCGCCCGGCGGCTCGCAGTTGCTGCTGTCCGATGCCACCGCCGCCGTCGACTACGACATCGCCGTCGACGTTCTCGACGCCCTCAACGTCGAGGTCCCCGACATCGACCCCGACGAGATCGACGACGTCGACCCGTGGGAGGAGGGCGACCTCGGGGTGCTCGCCGACCTGGGGCTGCCCGACGCGGTGCTGTCGATCATCGTCGGCGACACCGACCTGTACGCCGACGAACAGGTCGGCATGATCGCCGCCCGGCTCGGCTTCTCCGACCAGCTGTCCAAGGTCCTCGACACGCTGGGACGCTGACCGGCGTGGCCGGCCGGGAGCCACCGCCCGGGCCGTGGGAGACGATGATGCGCGCCGCCCTCGACGCGGCATCGCTGTCGGGGGCCGACGACGTGCCGATCGGTGCTGTCGTCTACGACCCCGAGGGCGTCGAACTGGCCCGCGCCGCCAACCACCGCGAAGCCGACGGCGATCCCACCGCACACGCCGAGGTCCTCGCGTTGCGGGCGGCGGCGGCCGCGTTCGGTGACGGGTGGCGGCTGCCGGGCTGCACCCTCGTCGTCACCGTCGAACCGTGCACGATGTGCGCCGGTGCCATCACCCTGTCCAGAGTGGGCCGGCTGGTGTTCGGGGCGTGGGAACCCAAGACCGGGGCTGTCGGGTCGCTGTGGGATGTGGTGCGCGACCCGCGGCTCACGCACCGGCCCGAGGTGATCGGCGGGGTCCTCGCCGACGACGCGATACACCTGATGCGGGAGTTTTTCGCGGTGCGACGCGAAACCCGCCAGACCCGCAGGTGAGCGGCGATCTGTGGCACATTGGAGGAGTCCAGACGTCACCGGCGCGCGTAGAAGTGCGCCGAACAAGCTGAGGAGAAGCCATGTCGGACGCCACCAACAAAGTCAACGAAGCCCTGAACGTAGCCAAAGGCAAGCTCGGGGAACTCGCCGCCAACGAGAAGGTCGCCGGCGCGCTGGGTGTCGCGCAGCAGAAGATCGGGGAACTCGCGGCCAACGAGAAGGTCATCGGGGCGATCGGGGCCGCACAGCAGAAGGCCGGCCAGCTCGCCGCCAATGAGAAGGTCGCCGGTGCACTGGGTGTCGCGCAGCAGAAGTTCGGCGAGCTCGCCGCCAATGAAAAGGTGCAGGGTGCGGTGAGCGCAGCGCAGGAGAAGATCGGCAAGCTCGGCGGCAACAAGCCCGATTCACCGGCCTGACCAGGCAATTTCACGCTCGGGTGCACCTGCGGTACAGTTTTCCGCGGTGGCGTGTCCGAGCGGCCGAAGGTGCAGCACTCGAAATGCTGTGTACGGTAACCCCGTACCAGGGGTTCAAATCCCCTCGCCACCGCAGACGAAGGGCCCCTACTTGCATAGGTAGGGGCCCTTTGGTGTCTGTTACCCCGGGTCATGGTCCGAGTAGGGCGAGCGGTACGACAGCGACGCCGTCGGCGCGACGATAGGCCGATTGCCCGGTGGTGATGATCACTGCGTCGGCCAGTCCGTCGCCGATCCGGCTTCGCAGCCACAGAAGGTGCTTGACATCCGCATCGCTTACGGACGCGGACAATTTGACCTCGAAAGCCACGATACGATTACGCGCTTCGACGATCAGGTCAACCTCATGAAGGCCGGCCTGATCACGGAGATGCCACAGGCGAGCTTCCGCGGCTTGGGCGTACGTCTGCATGCTGAGAGTGACCAGGCTCTCGAAGAGTCTGCCGAGAGCTGCACCTGACTGGGCACCCAGCATCGCATGGCCACGCAACTCCAGCAGGGCGCTTTCGTCGAGGTCCATCAACCGTGCGGCAAGCGCCGGGTCGGCCAGGTGATGTTTGGGCACTTTACCGAGCCTGCCGAGGTTGAACCCGAAAGGGCGCCAAGCCTCGACGGGGTCAAGTAGCCATAACTGCGTGAGGACATCGCGATAGGCGATCGTCGTTGGCCGACTCGGCTTATCGGCGTCGCCGACGGTCGCCGCGTCAAGGATCGTTGTGTAGCTCGCCGTCGACGCAGTGGCCTGAGCGTATGCCCGCAGCCAGGCACGCAATGCCGCGGGCGCGCGTACTCGGTGGCCTTGCTCAGCCATATCGCGGTCGACGATGCGGGTCAGGTAGCCGTCGAGCGCCAGGCGCCGCGCGCGATCTGGCAGGTCGCGGATTCCTGGAAATCCCGACGAGACGATCTCACGGACGTAGTCGGGCAGAGCCGTCGATACTGATTGCCGCGAGTGCACCGAAAACCTCGTCGAGCTCGTCATCGATGATCCGTCTCCGGTACTCCACCATGTTTGTACTTTACAGATACCGGGTGTACTGATTGACAGATCACAGGTCTTTTACATGACAGATTCCATGCACGGGCAGGTTCGGCCTTGCCGACGGCCGTCATGCCGCCGCAGACGACGGGGTGCTGTACCCCGAAGGTTTCGGTGAATCGAGTCTTCAACACCGCCCCGAAACTACGCCCGCAGTTGTCGCCCGCCCGGCCGGAGTCCCGCTCACCGGTTCGTGGATCGAACTCCGGAATACCGGCGCCGCGGCATATGCTTGCGCGATGCGGACACCTTGCGCTGACAGCGATCGTTCTTGAGCAGCCACCCGACCCCGGGCCGATCGCTGTGGCGTGTGACGAGTCGCCTTGACCCTCCCCGGTGGCTGCGCGCCGTCCTGGCGGCCGTCGCGATCGCCCTCGGCATCTACCTGATCTCCAGGCCGATCGCGTCTCTCGGCGCGCTGGTGTGGTTCATCGGCGCCGGCTTCGTCCTGCAGGGCGTTCTCGTGCTGACCGAGGAGGACGACGACCAGCCGCGCTGGTGGCGTGTCGCCGAAACCCTGGCGTGGATTGCCGCGGGCGTGGTGATCGTGGCGTTCGGCGGCTTCACGCTGCGTGTGCTCGTCGTCATCATCGCCGTGGCGCTGGTGGTACGGGGTGTGCGGCAGGTGGTGACCGCACTGCGTGGTCAGGGCACCGTCGATTCCCGAATCGCTTCGGGCGCTTTCGGTGTCGCGTCGATCGCGTTCGGGCTGCTGGCAGTGCTCTGGTCCGACATCACGCTGGTGGTCACGGCGGTGGTGTTCGGGGCCTGGCTGATCATGACCGGGCTGGCCGAACTGCGCCGTGCATGGCGCCCCGGCGACCCGGAGCCGTTGCGGCGGCCGGGACGGGCACGACGTTTTGTCCGGACGGTCACCGCGCTCGTCACGGTCGCGATCGCCGTCGGCGCCGTCGTGATCAGCGTCAACGTGCGTTCCGACACCCCTGATGTCGACGACTTCTACAGCGCGCCAAAGAATATCCCGGAGACGCCCGGCGTCCTGATCCGTTCCGCGTCGTTCACCCGTGAGGTCCCCCCGGACGCGAGAGCCTGGCGCATCCTGTACTCGACGACCCGCGGCGACGGGTCACCGGCGGTAGCCAGTGCCCTCGTGGTGGTGCCCAAGAACGGTGCCGGCCGGTGGCCGGTGATCGACTGGAACCACGGCACCACCGGCTACGCCCAGCCCTGCGCGCCGTCGTTGCTGGCGCAGCCCTTCGAATCCGGCGCGATGTTCGTTCTGCCTGAGATCATCAAGCGCGGATGGGCGATGGTGGCCACCGACTACATCGGCCTCGGCACCAAGGGGCCCCACCCCTATCTGATCGGTGTCGACAGCGCGCACGCCTCACTCGACGCGGTCCGGGCGGCACGCTCGCTGAAACCGGCCGATCTCGGTGCCGACACAGTCGTGTGGGGCCACTCCCAGGGTGGCGGTGCCGCGCTGTGGACCGGGGCGCTCGCCCCGTCGTATGCACCGGACGTCACGCTCGGCGGCGTCGCCGCGCTGGCACCGGCGTCGAACCTGCCCGGCCTGATCGGCAACCTCCCGAATGTCACCGGCGGCAGCGTGTTCTCGTCGTTCGCGGTCGCCGCGTACATCGCCACCTATCCCGATGTCACCTGGCACGGTGCGATCCGTCCCGGCGCCGAACCGATCGTGCGGGCCATGTCGCAACGCTGCCTGTCCGGGCCGGGCGTGCTGGTGTCGGTGCTCTCGGCGCTGTCGCTCACCAGGGATCCCGATATCTTCGTGAGCGATCCGACCCGCGGTGCACTCGGTAAGCGCCTGGCGCAGAACGTGCCCCCGCCCACGATCGGGGTGCCGCTGCTGATCGGTCAGGGTGAGGCCGACGGTCTGATCACCCCTGCGGCCCAACGTGAGTACGTCGACACGATCCGGAAAGCCGGCCACCAGGTGGACTACCGCACCTATCCCGGGCTCGGCCATGTCGACCTGGTCGAAGCGAAATCGCCGTTGATTCCTCAGCTCCTGGAGTGGACGGCCGCCCGCTTCGAGTGACGGCGGAAATTACTTCACGGTGACGCGGAGGACGGCGCCGAGTTCGGTGCCGAGGGCGAATTCGGTTGTGTCCGTGGGATTGACGGCGACCGAGGTGGCGGGCTGGCCGAGCTGAACCACGCACGAGCGGCGGGTTGCGGTGTCGGCGATGATCAGCTGTCCCGTGGTGGTGGCGACGGCAAGCCTACCCGGCGCGACGACGGCCAGATCGTCGACGATCCCCGGCAGCGGGGCGGTCACATCCACGCCGACGGCGACTCGATCGGGATGGGCGAGAGGTACTTTCAGCACCCGTCCGGTGAGGCTCGTGGTCATCGTGACGTACAGGGTGTCGCCGTCGACGGCCACGCCGTTCATGCTCGAACCGTTGACGGTGGCGGTGGGTGCGAGGTTGCGCGGCGCCCGCGCCGACCAGCGCCGGTCGACCTGTCCGTCCGGCAGGACCTTGAGTACGCCCTGCCAGGTGTCGCCGACGTAGGCGTTGCCCTGCGCGTCGAAGGCGAGTCCGTTGGGGAAGCCGAGGCCTCGGGTGTAGATCCTCGGTTTCGGTTGTGCCGCATCGGGATCGAACCGGTAGATCTTGCCCGTGCTGAGCACCCCGGTGATCTCCTGGCTGAATGAGGTGACATACAGGTCGCCGTCTGGACCTGGTGCGATGCCGCCGGGCAGCGGAACCGTCACCGACCTGGTGACGCGGCCCCGGGGGTCGAGGCGTTGTACCTCGCTCAGCGCGGTCCTGGTGACCCACAGTGATCCGTCGTGGTCGTAGGCGACGTTCTCGGTCCAGCCGAGCGCGGGGACGGGTGTGCTCTTCAGGATCGTGACGCGGGCGGAATCGCATGCTGTGGCGGCCTCCGCCGTCGGGCTATGTAGCGAGACGATTGCCGCCAGCGTGCAAGCTGCCAATCCCAGAACGGTACGACGCATGGAGAACTCCCTCGGGATCGGCCGCGCTAAATATGCAACAGGATGGAGCGTAATGACAGACTGGCTGTCATGCAAGAAGCAGCAGGCAGCCGCCCCGGGCGACCACCCGAAGCGGATATCAGCCGCCGGGTCGACGCCGCGGTCCTCGGGTTGCTGGCCGCGGAGGGCTACCACGGCTTGTCGATCAGCGCGGTCGCCACCCGCGCGGGAGTACCCCGATCGACGCTGTACCGGCGCGGACACACCAAGGCGAGTCTCGCCGTCGACGCCATCACCTCGGTGGTCCCGCCGATCCCCGAACACACCGGCGGCGATCCGCTCGACGACCTGACCCGGTCGGTGTCGGAGTTCCTGCTGGCCTTCGTCGCCGACGACCACTCGCCCGTCATCATGGAACTGCACGCACACGCCCTGCACGACGACCAACTCGCCGAACTCGTCGCCGACTACCTGCGCCCGCGCGGGGCCCTCCTGGACCGCATGATCGGCCGCGCCATCGACGCCGGTGCCGTCGATGAATCCCTCGACGCCGGCATGGTCCGCGACCTCGTACTCGGCCCGATCATCTACCGCTGGCTGATGACCAAGGAGAAGGCGGACCCCGTCGTCATAGCAACGATCACCGCAGCATCGATCCGGGGGCTGGCATCGGGCTGACGGGTCAGGCTTCGATGTGAGGACGGCGACGCACCGTGGTCCGGTAGATCACGCACCCGAACAGGGCGGTCTGAATGATCTCGTCCGCGATGTCGATGTAGCTGTCGACATCCAGTGGCTCACGGCGGGGGCCTCCGGCGACGAAGTTGTCGAGTGTCGGGCCGATGGTGCCGGCGTCGAGGCGGAACGTTTCGCCGCCGAGATCGGTGATGTCTGCCGCGGTCGCGCCGTCCCAGCTGTCGATGCGCGCCCAGTGCCGGATGCCGCACCCTTCGACGGCTTCGATCAACAGGCGCGTGACAAATGTGTCCAGACCGGCGTCTTCCGGCCGGTGCGTGGCCCGCACGGCATCAAGCGCCGAGCCCGACGTGAATGTTCAGTTTAGTTGCGTGTTCAGAATTTCTGAACACGCAGTTATAGTGAACACATGCGGGAAGTGCTACCGGACGACCTGGCCGACGAGGTCCGGGGGTACCTCGATGACTTCGGTGTGTCGGTGGCCGAGGACGCACTGGATGACCTTCGAGCATCCGAGCGTCGCGCACTGACCTTCCGAATGCCGGATGGTGAGCGGGTCCCCATAGAAGGTCTGTACCAGCCGTCGTTCAAGACGGCCGACCTGCGACGCATCGAGCACGGAGCGGATGATCGCCTATTGCTGATCACCGATTACGTTCACCCTCGAAGCGCTGAAGCGCTCCGCACCGCGGGAGTCTGGTATGTCGACGGACCGGGCAATGCCCACATCCGCTGGCCCGGCCTTTTCGTCGATGTGCAAGGACGGAAGCGGCCCGCAGGGGTAGGCGGCGCTCCCCGGACCCGGCATCGTTCGACAACTCTGTTCACCAGAAAGAAGTCTCAGGTCATCGCGGCGATCCTGGCGCGGCCCGATCTCCTTCGTGAACCGTTTCGCACAGTCGCCCACTGCTCGGGGACGTCGCTGGGATTGGTCAAGACGGTTATCGATGACCTGGCAGGTATGGGATTTGTCGAGGACGGTTCCGGAGGCAGGCGACCGGGAGACCTCGATGCGCTTCTCGGGTTGTGGGCGCCCTCCTACGCCGCCCAGGTGCCGACACCTTTTGGCGGAGAAGGGACGGTCGCGCCGGTAGTCCCCGAAGGGATAGAACTGCTACTGAGCGGTGAGCAGGCCGTTCCCGAACTGATTGTCGACGGCCCGACCCTGACTGCGTATGTCGATACTGATGATCGAGAAGGATTGCCCACGGATCTCATTCGGGTGAACCGTTGGCGCCGTAGTGAGACACCGAATATTCGGCTACGGCACAAATTCTGGCAAGATCTGCCGGGAATCCATGAGGGGGCGGCTCCCGCGCCGATCGTTTATGCCGACCTGATCGGCGCGAACGAGGGGCGTCAACGGGAGGCCGCGGGGGAAGTGAGGGCTCGGTGGATCAGGTCGGTGGAGTCGACTATCGGGAGTATGCGGACGTAGCGCGCGTCGTGGGGGCGATCGCGGAATGCGTCGAACCTGACCGCATCATGTTGGTCGGGGCACGTTGCCGGAACATTCTGCACGGCCGGGAATTCGGCAGCCCCGCAGTCCTCCGGCGCACAAGTGATACCGACCTGGCGATCGCCATAGAGGACTGGGCGGTATTCGATCGACTGCACGAGCGCTTCGGCACTGGAAGCTCCGCGTGGCAACGCATGATGGTGTCCGGCATTCCAACGGACATCGTGCCGTTCGGTCCGATCGAGAGACCGCCGGGGTGGATCGGAAGGACCGCGGGGGACATAGAGCTCAACGTGCATGGTTTCGCGGACGTATTCCGGGCGGCCGAGCAGCTGTACATCGACGAGAACTTGATGATCCGGCTGCCGACTCCATCGGGATACGCTGTCCTGAAGACGCATTCGTGGCTCGACCGGATTCGCAAGTTTGAGTACAAGGACGCGCCGGACCTTGCGCTATGCGTTCACTGGTATGCGAACCGAGTTGATCGCCTGTGGGGAGAGGCGTTCTGGGCCATGGAGGAACACAACTTCAATACGCACACTGCTGCTGCGGCCGTCTTGGGACGCGACATGGGGCAACTGCTGAGTCGCGATGAACTGATGCAGTTATGTTCGAGGCTGGGCTCGATGGACACTGGGCTACTTGCCAACCATTTCGACGTCGATGCTTCGGATTGGCCCGATGGTGCAGGGCGACTGGCGACGGTTGAGGCGCTGTTCGGTGAACTGGTTCGCTGTAAGGATTCCGCTCGATAGATGCTACGACAGGGTTGTGAACTCGGCTGCGCGTTCGGCGAGGTCGAGGAGGGGTTGGGGGAGGATGCCCAGGATGATGGTGACGGCGGTGCAGACGGCGATGCCGGCGGTGGTGAGGATGCTGGGGCGCACGATGTGGGGCGGGTCGTCGGGTGGGTCGGTGAAGAACATCGCGATGATGATGCGGATGTAGAAGTAGGCGGCGATGGCGCTGGAGAGGACACCGATCACCACGAGGACTCCGGCGCCGGAGCCGGCGGCTGCGGAGAAGACTGCGAACTTGGCGATGAAACCGCTCGTCAGCGGGATGCCGGCAAAGGCGAGCAGGAACATCGAGAACATCGCCCCGACAAGGGGATAGCGTTTGCCCAGACCCGCCCACTGGGAGATGTCGGTGGCCTCACGGCCGGACAGGTGCGGGCCGACGGGGCGGTCGGGTTCGCGGACAACGGAAATGGTGGCGAACGCGCCGAGCGTCGAGAAGCCGTATACCGCAAGGTAGAACAGGGTGGCCGAGACGCCGTGCTCGTCGAGGGCGATCACGCCGAGCAACAGGAAGCCGGCGTGGGTGATGGACGAGTAGGCGAGCATGCGTTTGATGTCGGACTGGGTGACGGCCATGACGGCGCCGACGAGCATCGTCGCGATCGCCACCACCCACAGGATGGGCTTCCAATCGTCGTGGATCCCACCGAAACCGAGATAGCAGACGCGGAGCAGACCGCCGAACGCGGCGACCTTGGTGGCCGCGGCCATGAAACCGGTGATCGGTGTCGGCGCACCCTGGTACACGTCGGGAACCCACGAATGGAACGGCACCGCACCCACTTTGAACAGCAGGCCCACCGCGACGAGCGCGAAGCCGATCACCGCGAGCGAGCGGTCGTCGGACTCGATGACGGAGGCGTTGATCCCGGTCAGGTCCAGTGTTCCGGTGGCGCCGTAGGCGAACGCCGCACCGAACAGGAAGAACGCGGACGCGAACGCGCCCAGCAGGAAATACTTGAGCGCCGCCTCCTGCGAGATCAGCCGACGCCGCCGGGCCAGCCCGCACAGCAGGTACAGCGGCAGCGACATCACCTCCAGCGCGACGAACATCGTCAGCAGGTCACCGCACGCGCCGAACAGCATCATGCCGCCGACGGCGAACAGTGCCAGCGGGAACACCTCGGTGGTCACCCCGCCGGCTCGGGTCGCCTCGTATTCGGCGTCGCTGCCCGGCACCGACGCACCCGAGGGGGTGAACATGTCGGCGTCGGTGATGTCGCCCGGGCCACTGCCGCCAGGCCCCGAACCCGAAGCGGCACCCACCAATTCGGGCTGCCTGACCACTCGTTCGAGGCGGCGTTCACCCATGAACGCCACCGCCACCAGGGATACCAACAGCACCGTGCCCTGCAGGAACATCGCCGGACGGTCGAGCACGACGGCACCCGCGACGGTGGTCACCCCGCCGGACTTGGCCGAGGCCACCGCGATGAGCGCCGCGAACGCCGCGACGATCGCCACCAGCGCCAGCGCGAGTTGCACCCGGAACCGTTGTGCGCGAGGAATCACCGCCTCCAGCAGGACGCCGACGACGGCGGCGCCCAGCACGATCAGCATCGGTGAGAGCGCCCCGTAGGCGATGCTCGGTGCCTCGTAGGAAACGCCTGAAGCACTGAAGTTCATCGCTCGCCTCCCGGCTCGGTCATGGTCACGGTGTGCTGGACGGCCGGTGTGACGGCGTCGAGGACCGGTTTCGGGTAGATCCCGAGACCCACGAGGGCGATCAGCATCGGCACGATCACGATCTTCTCCAGCGGCAGCATGTCCCGCATGGTCCGGGACGGATCACGTTGTGTGCCCGGCCCTTCCCGGGCAGGGACGTTCGGTGTCCGCACCGGCCCGCCCATCATCCGCTGATAGGTCCACAGGATGTAGATCGCCGCCAGTACCAACGCGGCGGTCGCCGCGACTGCCGCGATCGGGAACCGCTGGTAGGTGCCGATGAGCACCAGGAATTCGCTGATGAATGGTGCCAGACCCGGCAGCGACAGTGTCGCGAGCCCGGCGACTAGGAACGTTCCCGCCAGGACCGGCGCCACTTTCTGTACGCCGCCGAAGTCGGCGATCAACCGGCTGCCGCGCCGCGACACCAGGAACCCGGCGATCAGGAACAGTGCGGCGGTCGAGATCCCGTGATTGACCATGTACAGGGTGGCGCCCGCCTGCGACTGCGAGGTCATCGCGAAAATCCCCAGAATGATGAACCCGAAGTGGGAGATCGACGTGTAGGAGATCAGCCGCATCACGTCGGTCTGCCCGATCGCCAGGATCGCGCCGTAGATGATGCCGACCACCGCCAGCGCCGCGATGACGGGTGCGAAGTACGATGCCGCGTCGGGGAACAGTTGCAGGCAGAACCGCAGCATCGCAAAGGTTCCCACCTTGTCGACGATCGCCATCATCAGCACCGCGCTCGCCGGGGTGGCGGCGACCGCCGCGTCGGGCAGCCACGTGTGGAACGGCCACAGCGGCGCCTTCACGGCGAACGCGAACATGAACCCGAGGAACAGGACCTTGAGCAGGCCGGACCCGGCATCGAGTTGCCCGGCCGCGGCGGCCTCGGCGACGGCGGGCAGATTGAAGGTGCCGCCGACGTCGGAGCGGGCGGTGACCATGTACAGCCCGACGACCGCGGCCAGCATGATCAACCCGCCGAACAGGTTGTACAGCAGGAACTTCAGTGCCGCCGCCGACCGGTTCGCGGTGACTCCGAAGCCGCCGATGAGGAAGTACATCGGGATGAGCATGGCCTCGAAGAAGATGTAGAACAACAGAATGTCCAGGGCCACAAAGCTCATCAGGACCATCGCCTCGACGGCCAGGATCAGCGCCACATACGTCTGTACACCGCCGATCCGAGAGGTCACCCCTTCGCCGGTTGAGGTGTGAGGAGCGTTAGCGACGAGCCTCGAAACCTCGTGAGATGACATCTCTGTCTCACCGGGTTTCGAGGCTCCTCGCCTAGCGGATCGTCGCACCTCAACCGGCGAAGGGGAATCAGCGTCATTCCAGGTGGCGAGCAGGAGCAGGGGGAGCAGGGCGGCGGTGAGCAGGACCATCACCAGGCCGATACCGTCGAGACCGAGGTCGTAACCGGCGCCGAATGTGGGTATCCAGCTGTGACTTTCGGTGAACTGATAACGCGGCGCCGACGACGAGGTGTCGAAGGCGGCGGCCAGTCCGCCCGCGATGCCGAGGGTGATCATCGCCGCGGCCATGCCCACCCATTTGGCGGTTTCGGCGCGCGACGAGGGGATCGCCACGACACCGGCGGCGGCGACCGCGGGAACGAGCCAGAGAACAGTGAGCCAGCCCATCACCACACCACCGCCAAGGTTGTCGCGAGAACGATTGCCGCACCGGCAAACGTGGAGAGCGCATACGATCTGACGAACCCGTTCTGCCAGCCCCGGATATGTTGCGACAGCGCGCCGATGCCGCGCCCGGCCGATTCGGTGGAGGCGTCGATGCCGCCTTCCTCGACCCCCACCAGTGCGGCGGTGAGCTGCTGCCCGGGCCGCATCAGCAGGTTCTCATTGAGAGCGTCGCCGTACAGGTCGCGGCGGGCGGCGATCGTCAGCGGCGACACGTCCTCCGGTGCCACCACCGGTACCTCGCCGGAGCACTGCCGCCACGCGATGCCCACGCCCACGGCCACCACCGCCAGCACGATCAGCGTCATCGACCACACCGGGATGGCGAGCTCGCTGTGGTGTTCGCCGACAACGGGTTCGAGCCAGCCGGGCAGGCCGTCGCCGAACACCAGCAGGCCGCCGGCTGCGACCGAGCCGATACCCAGGATGATCATCGGCCACGTCATGGAACCGGGCGATTCGTGGGGGTGCGCCTCCGTGGCCCAGCGCCTGGGCCCGAAGAAGGTGAGGAGCATGACGCGGGTCATGTAGTAGGCGGTGATCCCGGCACCGAGCAGTGTCGCCGAACCGAGAATCATTCCCCGCACCCCGCCTTCGGCGAACGCGGCCTCGATGATGTGGTCCTTGGAGAAGAACCCGGCGAACGGTGGCACCCCGATGATCGCCAGATAGCCGACGCCGAAGGTGACGAAGGTGATCGGCATGACGGTCCGCAGCCCGCCGTAGCGCCGCATGTCGGTCTCGTCGTTCATCCCGTGCATCACCGACCCGGCCCCCAGGAACAGCCCGGCCTTGAAGAAGCCGTGCGTCAGCAGGTGCATGATCGCGAATGCGTAGCCGGCGGGCCCGAGTCCGGCGGCCAGCACCATGTACCCGATCTGGCTCATCGTCGACGCCGCGAGGGCCTTCTTGATGTCGTCCTTGGCGCAGCCGATGATCGCGCCGAACAGCAGCGTCACCGCACCGACCACCACGACACCGGTCTGCGCGGCCGGGGCGAGCTCGAAGATCGGTCCGGAGCGGGTGATCAGGTACACGCCGGCGGTGACCATGGTGGCGGCGTGGATGAGCGCCGACACCGGGGTGGGACCTTCCATCGCATCGCCGAGCCACGACTGTAGCGGCACCTGCGCCGACTTGCCGCAGGCGGCCAGCAGCAGCATGAAACCCATCCCGGTGAGCACACCGTCGCCTGCGTCGGGAGCGCCGTCGAAGACCGCGGTGAACGACACCGACCCGAACGCGTTGAACATCAACATGAGTGCGACGGCCAGCCCGATGTCGCCGACCCGGTTGACCACGAACGCCTTCTTGGCGGCAGTGGCCGCCGACGGCTTGTGCTGCCAGAACCCGATCAGCAGATACGACGCCAGACCCACACCCTCCCAGCCGAGATACAGGCCGAGATAGTTGTCGGCGAGCACCAGGATCAGCATCGCCGCCAGGAACAGGTTCAGATAGGCGAAGAACCGTCGCCGATCGGGATCGTGCTCCATGTAGCCGATCGAATAGACGTGGATCAGGGTGCCCACACCGGTGATCAGGAGGACGAAACACACCGACAGCTGGTCGAGTTGCAGACCGAAGTCGACGTCGAGCTCGGTGACCGGCACCCAGCTGAACAGCACGTCGTGCACGCCTCGGCGGTCGGCGTCGCGGCCCACCATGCCGGTGAACATGAGCAGGCACAACACGAACGACGCCCCGGCGAGGACGGTCGCGAGCAGGTGGCCCCACGGGTCGGTGCGTCGGCCGCCGAGCAGCAGGATGGCCGCGCCGGCCAGTGGCAGGCAGAAGATCAACCAGAGCAGGTTCGCGGTCGCCGTGGCACCCATCGGCACTTACCTCCTTGCGGCAGAGCAGATCCAGCGTGAGAGCTAGCGGGACAACAGATCCGCGTCGTCGACGGATGCCGACCGGCGCGACCGGAAGATCGTCATGATGATCGCCAGGCCGACGACGACTTCGGCGGCGGCCACCACCATCGTGAAGAACGCGATAACCTGACCGTTGGTGCTGTGCTGCATGCGGGCGAACGTCACGAACGCCAGATTGGCGGCGTTCAGCATCAGCTCCACACACATGAACACGACGATCGCATTGCGCCGCACCAGCACCCCGGCCGCGCCGATCGAGAACAGGATGACGCTCAGGTACAGGTAGTTCTCGGGATTCATGAGTGCACCTGCTCCGGTCGTGTGCCGGCGGTGTCGACCTTCTTGGTGATCACATGGCCGGGCACGGACAGCTTGGCGAGGGTGCCGTCGGGAAGTCTGGCCGGGGTGTCGGCGGCGTTGTGCCGCGCGTACACACCGGGATTGGGCAGGGGAGTGCTGTTGCCGCCGCGCCGGAACCGCTCGATCGACACCTCGCGCTGAGTGCGTTTGGGCCCGAACCGTTCCCGGTGCGCGAGTACCACCGCGCCGAGGGTGGCGGTGATCAGCAGCGCGCCCGTCAGCTCGAACGCCCACAGGTATTCGACGAAGATCAGCCGCGCGATCTCCTCCACCGACCCGACGCCCGACGCGGCGATCGGGACGGGTTCGGTGCCGGCCGTCGCCACCACGGTCGCGTTCGCAATACCCGCGCACAGCAGCGTGGCGAACCCCGCGGCGATGAGCACGGCAGCGGTTCGCTGCCCGCGCAACGTCTCTCGCAGCGAATCGGAGGAGTCGACACCGATCAGCATGAGCACGAACAGGAACAGCATCATCACCGCACCCGTGTACACCACCACCTGCACCACACCCAGGAACAACGCCCCCTGCGCCACATAGAACACGGCGAGCACGATCATGGTGGTGGCCAGGAAGATCGCCGAATACACGGCCTTGGTGGCGGCTACCACGCCGAGTGCACCGAGGACGGCGACGGTGCCGAGCACCCAGAACTGCACGGCCTCACCGGTCGACGTCCGTTCCGCGGCGAGGGCGAGCAACCCCGCGTGATCTGCCGGGGTCATGGCCGGACCCGGCCCTGGTAGTAGTCCTCGTCGGTGGCGCCGGGGACCATCGCGTGCGGCGGCGCCGTCATCTCCGGTTCCAGCGGGGCGAGCAGTTGATCCTTCTCGTAGATGAGGTCGGCGCGATTGTTGTCCGCCAGTTCGTATTCCGAGGTCATCGTGAGTGCCCGGGTGGGGCAGGCCTCGATGCACAGGCCGCAGCCGATGCAGCGCAGGTAGTTGATCTGATACACCCGGCCGTACCGTTCCCCCACCGAATAGCGTTCGGTCTCGGTGTTGTCGGCGCCCTCCACATAGATCGCATCGGCCGGACACGCCCAGGCGCACAGTTCGCAGCCGACGCACTTCTCCAGGCCGTCGGGATGCCGGTTGAGTTGGTGGCGGCCGTGATAGCGCGGCGCGGGCGGCCGTTTGACCTCCGGGTATTCTTCGGTGATGGATTCGGTGAAGATCCCGCCGAAGGTGACCCCGAAACCGGCCAGGGCTTTCAGTGGTGCGGGTCGTGTGGAGTCACTCATGGCTACAGACGCTCCTTCACAGGTTGGTCGGTTGCTTGTTGGCCGGGCAGCGGCGGCACCGGGAAGCCACCCGCCATCGGGTCGAACGTCGGCGGCGGTGGTGCGGGCGAGTCCGGGGTGGCGGCCCGCAGCGGGAGGGTGACCGCGTAACAGGTTGCGGTGGCCACGATCAGCCCGACGACGATCAGCACCGTCTCGCCCACCCAGGCATCGGAATCGGCGGTGGCCACCCGGATGACGCCGACGATCATCACCCACGCCAGCGAGATCGGGATGAGGACCTTCCAGCCCAGATTCATGAACTGGTCGTAGCGCAGCCGCGGCAGCGTGGTGCGCAGCCAGAAGAACACGAACAGGAACGCCCACACCTTGATCACGAACCACAGCACCGGCAGCCAGCCCGAATTGGTGAAGCCGAGCAGGCTCAGCGGCCACGGTGCCTGCCAGCCGCCCAGGAACAGGGTGGTGGCCAGCGCCGACACCGTCGCCATATTGATGTATTCGGCGAGCATGAACATCGCGAACTTGAGCGAGGAGTATTCGGTGTGGAAACCGCCCACCAGCTCACCCTCGGCCTCGGGCAGATCGAAAGGAGCGCGGTTGGTCTCACCGACCATCGAGATCGTGTAGATCAGGAACGACGGCAACAGCAGCAGGATGTACCAGCGATCGCCCTGGGCGGCCACGATGCCCGACGTCGACAGGCTGCTCGATTCGAGGAACACCGCCGCGAAGGCCAAACCCATCGCGATCTCGTACGAGATCACCTGCGCCGTCGACCGCAGTCCGCCCAGCAACGGATATGTCGACCCTGACGACCAGCCGGCCAGCACGATCCCGTACACCCCGATCGACGTCATCGCCAGGATGTACAGCACCCCGACGGGCAGGTCGGTGAGCTGCAGCGGGGTGTGATGCCCGAACACCGACACCGTCGGCCCGAACGGGATCACCGCGAACGCCGTGATCGCCGGGATCACCGCGATGATCGGGGCCAGCAGGTAGATCGGTTTGTCGACGGCGGTGGGGATCATGCCCTCTTTGAGCGCGAGTTTCACCCCGTCGGCGGCGCTCTGCAGCATGCCGCGCGGCCCCACCCGGTTGGGGCCGGTGCGGGACTGCATGCGGGCCATCACTTTTCGTTCCAGCAGAATCGCCACCAGCACGGTGAGCACGAGGAACGCGAACACCACCACCGCTTTGCCGAGAACCAGCCACCACGGGTCGTGCCCGAACTCGGACAGTTCCGGGAAGTCGGTGGCCACTGCGTGCGTGCTCATCTCAGGCTCCCGTCGCCGGACCCGGGTGTGGCGGAGGTATCGGGACTGATGGACACCACCTGCCCCACGCCCACCCGCAGCGTCCGGTACACCTGGGAGCCGGGTGAATTGAGCGGTAGCCACACCACCCTGTCGGGCAGGTCGTCGAGTTCGAGCGGCAGCGAGATGGCGCCGTACAGCGTCGACACCGTCACCCGTCCGGCGGGCAGGGCACCGATCTCGCCCGCGGTTTTCGCCGACAGCCGCGCCACCGGCCTGCGCGCGGTTCCGGCGAGATGTGGTTCGTTGTCCTGCAACCGTCCGGCGTCGAGAAGCATGCGCCACGACGCGAGGATCGCCTCGCCCGCCGCGGGGCGCCGCCGGGTGGGCGACAGGTCGGATTCGATCACCGGGCGCGGTCCCGACCACGGGGTGATGTCGGCGAGTTGGCGGCCGATCGCGGTGCCGCTGTCACAGTCGAGGTCGACGCCGAGACGCTGCGCGAGCGCGGTGAGCACCCGGTGATCGGGGAGCATCCCCGTCTCCCCGAGCGCGGCGGCGAAGCGGCGCGGCCGCCCCTCCCAGTCGACGAACGTTCCGGACTTCTCCGCGACCGCCGCCACCGGCAGCACCACGTCGGCGCGTTCGGTGACCGGGGATCGCCGCGTCTCCAGGCTCAGCACGAACGGCGTGTTCTCCAGCGCAGCCTCGACGGCGGCCGGATCGGGCAGGTCGTCGATGTCGACGCCGGCGACGATCAGTCCCGACAGGTACCCGTACCGGCCGGCGGCCAGGATGCCGCTGGTGGGCCTACCGTGGGTGGCAGGCAGATCGGATGCACCCCACAGCCTGGCGAAGCGTGCCCGGGCCCCGGCATCGCTGACCGGATTGCCGCCGGGCAGCAGGTTGGGCAGCACCCCGGCCTCGACGGCGCCGCGATCACCGGCCCGCCGCGGGATCCACGCCAGCGACGCCCCGGTACGTCCGGCGAGAGCGGCCGCGGCGAACAGTCCGCCCGGTGTCGCGGCGAGGCGTTCGCCGACGATGATGATCGAACCCGATTGGGCGACAAGCCGGTCCACGGTGTTCAGGGCGGATGCCTCGCCACCGGGCCGGGTCTGGACCAGCGACGCCTTCAGCTTGCGGTTACCGGCGGAGACGAACGGGGCGACGGTGTGCACCCGCAACCCGGCGGTGCGCACGGCCCGCCGCAGCCGCAGATAGACGATCGGCGATTCCTCCTCCGGCTCGAAGCCGACCAGCAGCACCGACGGTGCCGCGGACAGGTCGTCGTAGGTGACCTCGAAGGCCCGCCCGGCGACGTGGGCCGCCAGGAATCCCGTCTCCTCGTCGGAGTGTTCGCGTACCCGGAAGTCGATGTCGTTGGTGTGCAGCACTGTTCGCGCGAACCGGGAGTAGGCGTAGGCGTCCTCCACGGTGAGTCTGCCGCCGGTCAGCACCCCCACACCGTCGCGGATCGCGCCGGACAGCCCGGTCGCGGCCGCCGCCAGCGCCTGCCCCCACGATGTTTCGTGCAGCTCACCGTCGGTGCCACGCACCAGCGGCTGACGCAGCCGGTCGGTGGCGGTGGTGTAGGTGAACGCCCACCGGCCCTTGTCGCAGTTCCATTCCTCGTTGACCTCGGGATCGTCCCCGGCCAGGCGACGCAACACCTTTCCGCGCCGGTGGTCGGTGCGCTGGGCGCAGCCGGACGCGCAGTGTTCGCACGCGCTCGGCGTCGACACCAGATCGAAGGGGCGGGCCCGGAACCGGTAGGCCTTGCCGGTCAACGCGCCCACCGGGCAGATCTGCACGGTGTTGCCGGAGAAGTACGACTCGAACGGCTGCTCGGCGTACGCGCTGACCTGTTGCAGCGCACCACGATCGGCCAGGTCGATCAGCGGGTCACCGGCGATCTCGTCGGAGAATCGGGTGCATCGGGCACACAGCACGCAGCGTTCGCGGTCGAGCAGGATCTCCGACGACAACGCGACGGGCTTTTCGAAGATGCGTTTGGTGTCGATGAACCGGGACTGCGCCCGGCCCGACGACATCGCCTGATTCTGCAGTGGACATTCGCCGCCCTTGTCGCACACCGGGCAGTCGAGCGGGTGATTGATGAGCAGCAGCTCCATCACCCCGCGCTGCGCCGACGCCGCCACCTCCGAACTGTGCTGGGTGTGCACCACCATGTCGTCGGCGACCGGGGTGGTGCACGAGGCGACCGGTTTACGCTGGCCCTCGACGTCGACGAGGCACTGCCGGCAGGCGCCGACGGGTGCGAGCAGCGGGTGGTCGCAGAAGCGGGGGATCTGGATTCCGGCCTGTTCGGCGGCGCGGATGATCAACGTGCCCTTGGGGACTTCGATCTCGGTGCCGTCGATGGTGAGGTGCGTGGTAGAGGTGGCCTTGCGGTCGTCGAGAGCGGTCATCGCACACCTGCCTGCCTCGGGAAAACTGTGGACTTGGAGTGATCGAAAGGGCACCCACCGCCGGTGATGTGCTGTTCGTACTCGTCGCGGAAGTACTTGAGCGAGGAGGTGATCGGCGACCCCGCGCCGTCACCCAGCGCGCAGAACGACTTTCCGACGACGCTGTCGGTGATGTCGGCGAGCATGTCGATGTCGGTCATCGTGGCGTCACCGGCCTCGATGCGGCGCAGCACCTGCACCAGCCAGTAGGTGCCCTCCCGGCAGGGGGTGCATTTGCCGCACGATTCGTGGGCGTAGAACTCGGTCCACCGGCTCACGCACCGCACCACGCAGGTGGTGTCGTCGAAGATCTGTAATGCCTTGGTGCCCAGCATCGATCCGGCCGCCCCCACGCCCTCGTAGTCGAGCGGGACATCGAGGTGGTCGGGGGTGAGCAGCGGCGTCGACGACCCGCCCGGCGTCCAGAACTTGAGCTGATGGCCCGCGCGCACCCCGCCCGCGCGATCGAGCAACTCGCGCAAGGTGATTCCCAGCGGGGCCTCGTACTGGCCGGGCCGGGTGACGTGCCCCGACAGCGAGTACAGCGTGAAGCCGGGCGACTTCTCGGTGCCCATCGTGCGGAACCAGTCGACGCCGTTGCGCAGGATCGGGCCGACGCTGGCGATGGATTCGACATTGTTGACCACCGTCGGGCTCGCGTACAGACCGGCGACGGCGGGGAACGGGGGCCGCAGCCGGGGCTGGCCGCGCCTGCCCTCCAGCGAGTTCAGCAGCGCCGTCTCCTCACCGCAGATGTAGGCACCGGCACCGGCGTGCACCACGAGCTCGACGTCGACACCGGAACCGAGGATGTCACGGCCCAGCAGACCCGCCTCGTACGCCTCGGCGACGGCGGTGCGCAGCCTGCGGATCACCGACGCCACCTCACCGCGCACGTAGATGAAGGCGTTGGCGGCACGGATCGCGTAGCAGGCGATGATGATGCCCTCGATCAGCGCGTGCGGCGAGGCCAGCATCAGCGGCATGTCCTTGCAGGTGCCGGGTTCGGACTCGTCGGCGTTGACCACCAGATAGTGCGGCGGGGCGTCGGGGTCGTCGGATTGGGGTATGAACGACCACTTCATGCCGACCGGGAAACCGGCGCCGCCGCGCCCGCGTAGTCCCGATGCCTTCACCAGTTCGATGACCTCGTCGGGTGACATCGCGAACGCCGCCCGGGCACCGTCGTAGCCGCCGTGTGAGCGGTAGTTGCGCAGCGTCCAGGATTCCGGCTCGTCCCAATGTGCGCTCAGCACACGGGTATCGGGAGGCTCGGCGATCGTGGTCACTGCCCCGGCTCCTCTGGTACCCCGGCGAGCAGTCGTTCGGTCTGGCGGAACGAACACAGGCCGCCGGTGCCGCGGGACGGCTGAACTTTCAGGCCCGCGCGCAGGTCCTCGATCAGTTCGATGGTGGACTCCGGGTCCTGGGCGTCGAAGAACTCCCAGTTCACCATCACCACCGGCGCATGATCGCACGCCGCATTGCATTCGACGTGTTCCAGTGTGATGCGGCCGTCGGGAGTGGTGTCGCCGCACCTGATCCCGAGGTGATCTTTGACGGCGGCGAGGATCTCGTCACCACCGAGCACCGCGCACAGCGTGTTGGTGCACACGCCCACCAGGTATTCGCCGGTCGGGGTGCGCCGGAACATCGTGTAGAACGTCGCCACCGCGGCCACCTGTGCGGCTGTCAGATCCAGTTGGGCCGCGCAGAATTCGATGCCCGCATTGGTGATGCACGTGTCCACCGACTGTGTCAGATGCAGCAGGGGCAGCAGCGCCGACCGGGACTGCGGGTAGCGGGCGATGATCGCAGCGGCCTCCTGCGTGAGGCGCTGCAGGACGTCGTCGGGGTAGTGGTCGGGACCGCCGAAGGTTATCGGCGGAACTCCTACCGGAAGTTCTTGTGCTGCGGGTTCTTTCGGTCCAGTACTGATCTGGCTGCCGAGGAATACCTGGTCGGTCATCGATCCACCCCTCCCATCACCGGGTCGATACTGGCGACGGCGGTGATCACGTCGGCGACCGTGCCGCCCTCGCACATCGCCGCCACCGCCTGCAGATTGGTGAACGACGGATCGCGGAAATGCACCCGATACGGGCGGGTGCCGCCGTCGGAGACCATGTGCACACCGAGTTGCCCACGCGGGGACTCGATCTCGACGAAACACTGCCCGGCGGGCACCCGGAAACCCTCGGTGACCAGCTTGAAATGGTGGATCAGCGATTCCATCGACGACCCCATGATCTCGCCGATATGCTCAGGCGAATTGCCCAGGCCGTCGGGGCCGAGGGACAGGTCGGCGGGCCAGGCGATCTTGCGGTCGTCCACCATCACCGGTCCGGGCTCGAGCCGGTCCAGGCACTGGCGCACGATCTTGAGGGACTCGCTCATCTCCTTCACCCGGATCAGGTAACGGGCGTAGGAGTCGCAGGTGGTGGCGGTGATGACATCGAACTCGTAGTTCTCGTAACCGCAGTACGGCTGCGACTTGCGCAGATCGTGCGGCAGGCCCGTCGAGCGCAGCACCGGCCCGGTGATGCCCAGGGCCATACAACCGGTGAGGTCGAGGTACCCGACGTCGCGGGTACGGGCCTTCCAGATCGGGTTGTGGGTGAGCAGGTCGCTGAGCTTGGCCAGGCGCGCCGGCAGCGCGTCGACGACGGCCGACACCTTCTCGATGCCGTCGTCGGGCATGTCGGCCGCCAGCCCGCCGGGGCGGATGAACGCGTGATTCATCCGCAGTCCCGTGATGTGCTCGAACAGGTCCAGGATCATCTCGCGTTCCCGGAAACCCTCGAACATCGGGGTGACCGCACCCAATTCCATTCCGCCCGTGGCCAATGCCACCAGATGCGAGGAGATCCGGTTCAGCTCCATCAGCATCACCCGGATCACCGTGGCCCGCTCCGGAATGTCGTCGGTGATGCCGAGCAGCTTCTCCACACCCAGGCAGTACGCGGTCTCGTTGAAGAACGGCGACAGATAGTCCATCCGGGTCACGAAGGTGACGCCCTGCGTCCAGTTGCGGTACTCGAGATTCTTCTCGATCCCGGTGTGCAGGTAGCCGATTCCGCAGCGGGCCTCGATGACCGTCTCGCCCTCGATCTCCAGGATCAGCCGCAGCACCCCGTGCGTCGACGGATGCTGGGGACCCATGTTCACCACGACGCGTTCGTCGCCCGGCTGGGCGGCGGCGCGCTCGCGTACCGAGTTGACAAGGTCGTCCCAGTCCTGACCCGAGATGGTGAACACCCGTTCGGGCCGGGCGTCGTTTCCGGAGTCCAGTGTAGTCACTTGTACGACCTCCTGCGGTCCGGGGGCGCGATGCGAGCGCCCTTGTACTCCACCGGGACACCGCCGAGCGGATAGTCCTTGCGCTGCGGATGACCGTGCCAGTCGTCGGGCATCTCGATGCGGGTCAGCGCCCGGTGGCCGTCGAAGATGATGCCGAAGAAGTCGTAGGTCTCCCGTTCGTGCCAGTCATTGGTGGGATACACCTCGCACAGGCTGGGGATGTGCGGATCATGGTCGGGGACAGACACTTCCAGCCGGATCCGGCGTCCGTGCGTGATCGACGACAGCGGATAGGAGGCGTGCAGTTCGCGTTCGGCGTCGTCGGGGTAATGCACGCCGTTCACGCCCAGGCACAGCTCGAACCGCAGCCGTGGATCGTCGCGCAACGTCTGCGCCACCACGAGCAGGCACCGGCGCCGGACGTGCAGGGTCATCTCGTCGCGGTAGATCACCACCTTCTCGACGGCGTCGTGGTAGGCGACCCCGCGCTGAGTGAGCGCGTCGTCGAGGGTGTCGGCGATCTCGTCGAAGTACCCGCCGTACGGGCGCGGCGAGGCACCGGCCAACGTGACCGGCGTGACCAGTCCGCCGTAGCCCGACGTGTCGCCGGAACCCTTGGCGCCGAACAACCCTCGCCGGACACCGATCACCTCACGCTCATCCCCGGTCATCGGAGCAGCCCGGTGAACTCGATGGTCGGCTTCGCCTGCAGCGCGGCCTTCTCGGCGGCCCAGATCGCGCGCTCGCGGTCGACGCCGAGCGGCATCTCCTGGATCTGCTGATGCAGGGTGAGGATCGCGTTGAGCAGCATCTCCGGCCGGGGCGGGCAGCCGGGCAGATAGATGTCGACGGGAACCACGTGGTCGACGCCCTGAATGATGGCGTAGTTGTTGAACATTCCGCCCGACGACGCGCAGACACCCATCGCCAGAACCCATTTCGGTTCGGCCATCTGGTCGTAGATCTGCCGCAGCACCGGCGCCATCTTCTGGCTCACCCGGCCGGCCACGATCATCAGATCGGCCTGCCGGGGTGATGCCCGGAACGCCTCCATCCCGAAGCGGGCGAGGTCGTAGCGGCCCGAGGTGGTGGCCATCATCTCGATCGCGCAGCACGCGAGCCCGAAGGTGGCGGGCCACAGCGAACCCTTGCGCATGAACCCGGCCAGCCCTTCGACGGTGCTCAGCAGCACGCCGCTCGGTAGTTTTTCTTCCAGTCCCATCGTCGTCACTCCCAGCTCAGGCCGCCGCGGCGCCACTCATAGGCATACGCGATGGACACGTTGACGATGAACAATCCGACGGCGAGCAGGCCGAACCAGGCGAGCTGATCGGCGGCCACCGCCCACGGATAGAGAAAGACGATCTCGATGTCGAAGATGATGAACAGCATCGCGGTGAGGTAGAACTTCACCGGTATCCGCTGGCCGCTGCG